>Ga0209186_1001219_pt1 | contig 19332 bp, 10 predicted proteins | sample SidtaG_FD_187426 | JGI IMG/M metagenome (GOLD analysis project Ga0209186, IMG submission 187426) | Marine algal microbial communities from Sidmouth, United Kingdom - Sidmouth_Male2 metaG (SPAdes) (version 2) | ecosystem: Host-associated > Algae > Red algae > Unclassified | place: Sidmouth...
AAAGAAAGACTGTCAGGGGTAATTTGACAGTCTTGGGTACGTTTAAATAAAATTGAATTATGAGTAATGCTTAAAACTAATTTATACTCTAAATATAGGCGAAATAGCCACACCTTACCAATTCGTTCGACTAATTGCTTGGATTTTACGACATGCGAAGTAATTCCCTAATAAAATGTTGAAAAAGAGTATTTCATTCCTCAGGATTTTGATTAAAAAAGTCAATCACCGCCTGATTTCCTTGTAATACAATGTTCTGTGACGGTGTGGTTAGTGGATTATAAGCCACTATGATTCCACTTCCTTTAGGGTGAATAGTAATTGGAACGCCCTTTTCTAGTAAAGGCAACAAAGCTTTAAGGTTAGTCAGTTTATTATTCCTTAGATTGATCCGCTTTATTTTTAAAGGTAACTTTTGAATATCTACTACTTGACTATTAGACACTTCTAAAAACCGCAAATCTGTAGGCAGATTGGAAAGCTCTGCAATATTGTTGTCGCTAATATCTAATTCACAAAGACTGTTTGTGGTGTCCTTGACCTGCGTAATGCCACATTTCCTGAAGTCTGCAGTATACAAGCTATTGTTTAGATCTTCGATGGATTGAATGGCATTCTCAGCAGCCTCCAAATGATACAATCTCTCAGATAGGTTTTCGATTTTGCGGATATCATTCCTTGAAATTTCAAGGTTATCAAGGAAACGGGGCAGGTTTTCCAGTATGCGTATCTTATTTTCAGACAGTTTAAGCTGATTTAAGGATTTAGGCAATCCCTCAATTTGCCAGATCTGATTGTTGACAAGCGATAAACGCTTTAGCTTATTAGGAAGATTCCCCATTTCTTGCAGTTGGCAATTGTTTAGGGAAAGTCCCTCAAGCTGCTCTGGAAGGTTCTCGATACTTGAGATTGGCGTATTACTCGCCTCCAAATTTCTCAGTTCTTCTGGAAGATTTGCTAGGCGACTGATGGCAGTATGAGAGATAGAAAGCATCAAAATTCGATCAGGTAGCCTTTCTAGTGTTTCAATAGGATTGTAACACAATAACAACTGAATTATTGTAGGTGGTAGGTTCTCAATACGTTGGATAAAGCAAGCACGAATATCCAGGATCTCGAGTTGTGTCGGAAGGTTCTCAATTCGACCAATAGGGTTGGAATGTATGAATAACCATAACAACCCAAACGGTAAGTTTTCAAGGGTGCGAATCTGATTGGCGCAAATACTCAATCGCTCCAAATTGTTAGGTAGGTTTTCTAATGTCTTAATTTGATTGGCACTTAATTCTATGTCAATGAGGGAGCTGGGCAGCTGCTCAATAACTGAGATCTCGTTTTCTCCTAGTCGCAGCTCTTCTAGATTTTTTGGTAGATTCTCAATTTCCTGAATTCTGTTTTTTTCGAGAAATAAGTACACAATCCCCATTGGTAAGTTCTCCAGACGTTCAATATGATTTTCATTGGCTTCGAAATAAGTCAAATTGGAAGGGAGTTGTTCTAGTGCTCTAATTTGGTTGTTACTTACGTTTAGAGAACTCAGGTTGTCAGGTAATTGCTCTAACCTTACAATCTGATTGCCTAGCAGGTTGAGGGATTGCAAACTATCTGGAAGCTCCTCGATTTTTACAATCTTACAATGTTGCATTGCTAAGGTCTGCAATTGGTTTGGTAGATTTTCAATTTTAGATATTGGATTAGAACTTATTGCTAGTGAATTAAGGGTGTCTGGAAGTTGCTCTATTCTGTTAATCTGATTGCCTGAGATGGAAAGTGTTTCCAGTTGAGCTGGCAACTGTTCCAGTTTTCGGATATTGGCTACCTTAATATTAAGAGTTTTTAAACTTCCTGTTAACTGCTCTAATCTTGATATCGGATTAAAAGAAACATCTAAGTAGTTCAAGCCATGATCGACATTATTTAACACTTCAGATTTAGTAGCTAGTAACTCCGCAGGTAACAAACTTTTGGCTCCAAGTATCCGGTTAGAGCGTATGTTAAATGTGGACAATTGAGTGGGAATACCTTCTGTACTCTTTAGTTGGTCGACATTTTCTGCTTGGTTGTTTAAGTCCTCTAGAATAGATTTTGCATCTACGAAGTCATTCGTTGTCACATCAAAAGAAGAAGCACCAGTAGGAAGGTTTTCAATCCTTTTAATTTGATTTTTACTGAGATCTAAATACTTTAAACCTTGCGGTAAATGTTCTATTTTCTGAATACTGTTTGAACTAACATCCAGTGCAATCAAGCTTTCTGGAAGATGCTCCAATTTTTCAATCCAATTCGTATCAAAATTCAGTACTTCAAGCGTTTCTGGTAAGTTTTGGAAGGACTCAATTCGATTAAAACTGATGTCTAAGTTTTCTAGAAAAGGAGGCAAATGCTCAAGATTTTTAATCTTCCAAATGTGTTTCGGATCACCATTAATCACTAATTTCTTAAGATTTCGGAGTCGCTTCATCGCAAGTGGAATCGCTGATAATTCATTTCGCTGGCCCTTATTCGAACTTTCTATCCACTTATCTTTCCGAAACCCCCTGATATCACTGATGATGTGGCGGTTGCACAATAGCAATTCCTCCAACCAAGTCAGTTGGAATAGTTCTTCCGGCAAAGTAGACAAACCGCATTGCCCGAGATCAAGTCGACCAGTACGATTAATTTGCTCTTCTTGTATGATTTTTTGAACTAATCTTGTCATTGTTAGGTATATTTTGTTCCCACTTCCCGACTTCAAAGATAGCTCACTAATTAAGAAATCAAGATTGATGTTAATAAAATAATTAACAAGAATAAATTGTTTTCGGCTATCAGAAGTGAGTCTACTCCGAAAGTACTATTTTGGTCAAAATCGAGGTTGAAAGAGATTTAGAGCCGCAGTTAACTCTTGTTAATAGCGCTACATCCTGTAAATAAAAGATAGAGCGAGGACTTTAAAATTCTTGAAAACGATGTAGTCCGACATTTCGGGTTTGGACAAAAGAGACTTTTCGGAGTAGACTCAGAAGTTATTGCTAAATATATTGATTATAAGCATCTTAACCGAGAACATTAATATGACAGGAAAATGTCTTTTCTTTTCCTGTTTTCGCAGGTATTTTAGTTATATTTGTATGTCAATCAAAATTATTAATTTAAACCTACATTCATAATGAAGAATATTTTTACATTCTTACTTGTTCTTTTTGTAGTCAATTTAGGGGTTTCCCAACAATTACTATTTGAAGATTTCAATGCCACAGGAGGTGTATTACCTGCTGGATGGCAATCCATTGATAATGATGCCCCTATTCCAAATTCCAATTTAGGCCCTGAATGGGATATGTGGCATGTTGAAGCTAGTATCCTTGGTACTGATTCTGTAATTGCAGCAAGTTCATGGCTTGACGTAACTACAGTCCCCGCAGATGATTGGTTAATTACTCCAGTAGTATCAGGATTACAAGCAACTGCATCACTTAATTGGAAAGCAGGATCGGCTTTAGCCTCCTACCTAGAACCTTACGAAGTTTATGTGTCTACTGGAAGCACAATTGCTGATTTCTTGGCAACAACCCCAATTTACACTACAGCAGGTGAACCTGCAGCCCTAACACAAAAGACGGCTTCACTAGCAGCTTATGCAGGGCAAAGTATTTATATCGCATTCAGAATTACTGGACAAGATAGTTACATCATCGAAATTGATGATATTGAAGTTACTAACGCTGCTCCGCCTCCTCCACCTCCTCCTCCAGTAAACGATGATTGTGCCAACTCAATTGATGTCAACAGTTCTTTAGGACTTGGTGTTGGCGTTCCTGGCTCTTCAGGACCTTATGACAACTCTGGGGCTGCTGCACACCCTACAGATCCTACAACAGGATTCGCTTGTTTCTTCGATTTGGATGTTGCTGGAACTCAGGCACCTTTGATCGATAATTCTATGTGGTATACCTTTGTTGGAGACGGAAAGACTTACGAAATCACTTCCACAGATTGTGGTGGTGGTGGTGCACCAACTTCAAATCTAATAATTTCTGGTATTGGTGATGGTCCATTATCTGGTGGCCAACCCAAATTTGTTGAGCTTTATGCTGCTGGTCCAATTGCTGACTTAGGTATATATGCGATGGAATCTGTCAATAATGGTGCTGGAATCGGTTTACCAGAATATACTTTCCCCGCTGGTGTTTCTGTTGCACAGGGAACTTATATTTACGTCACTGGAGATGCTGCAGCTTTTACAGCATTCTTTGGATTCAATGCTGATTATATAGATTCTCCTTCTACTAGTATCAATGGTGACGATGCAGTGGCTTTGTACGAAAATGGAACTGTAATCGATGTTGCTGGTGATCCTAATATGGATGGTTCTGGTACTCCTTGGGAATACCTAGATGGGTTTATGTACCGAATAGCTGGTAAATCAGCTTCTGCTACATTTAATGTCGCAGATTGGACGTATAGTGGTATTAACGTTTTTGATGGACAAACCACCAATGCTACTTCTCCAACACCATTTCCTAATGGTACATTTACTGGTGGCGCATTTAGTTATATTACAAATGGTGACACTCAATTTGCCTTATACGAAGGCGCTTGTGGTACGTTGACTCCTGTTGATTGTAATGAAGATGGACCAAATGCTACCGCTGGAAATTACGCTGCAGCATTCACTGTTACGACAACTCCTGGAACTACTTACTACCTAATGGTAGATGGTTGGTCTGATTTGTCTAGTGGAGGAACCTCTGAAGGACAATACTGTGTTCAATTTACTGAAGAAGTTTTACCTCCATGTAACGCTGGAGTCATCGTTAATACTGGACCTTTCACTGTTTGCGCTGGTGATACCGCCAACGTTGCAGTAACTTTAGACTCTATCCCTACGGGTGGTGGCTATGGATGGATATTTAGTGATTCTCAAGGTGGTACTGGTGGTCTTGCAGGAGGTCTCTTCTTGTTTGGAGCCCAGACAAGTTATACCTTTGATGCTGATCTAAATGGTGTATTAAGTGCTAACAGCTTACCAGAATTAGTTGGAACTTGGGTAGTTTACGGTGCAACATATACAGACCCTGCTAATGCTGGTGGTACTATATGTAGTATTACTACAGATTCTGTTCTTGTTCACTTTAGCCCTTCAATTGGCTATATTATCGATTTCGGACAAACTTCATTAGTTGTAGACTGTAATGGTGATCAAACTGGAGCAATTGTTATCACAACTACAGGAGGAATTCCTCCTTATACCTATTTGTGGTCTAATGGTGCTACAACGGAAGACCTAACTGGATTAGGAGTTGGTTCTTATTCTGGAACCATAACTGATGCCAATGGATGTGAATTAGTCTCTCCACCAATTCCAATTACAGAGCCAGATGCAGTTGGTTACATTATCGATTTCGGACAAACTTCATTAGCTGTAGCTTGTAATGGAGACCAAACTGGAGCAATTGTTATCACTACTACTGGAGGAACACCTCCTTATACCTTTATCTGGTCTAATGGAGCAACAACTGAAGATCTTACAGGACTTGGTGTTGGCGCTTATTCCGGTACCATTACGGATGCAAACGGATGCGTCTTAACTTCTCCACCAATTCCAATTTCGGAGCCTGCTGCTCTTACTGGTTCGGCAACGACTACACCAGAAACTTCTGCAGGTGCAGGTGGTGCGGTTGACTTTACTCCTGGTGGCGGCACACCTCCATTTACTTTCCTTTGGTCTAATGGTGCAACTAGTGAAGATTTAACCAATGTAGCTGGTGGTTCTTACACTGTTGACGTTACTGATGACAATGGATGTACTATGACATTTGGTCCTTATCTGGTAGATATGTTTTTAGCGACTACAGCTATAGATGGTTTGAATGATTTAAACATTCAACCAAATCCTACACAAGGACAAGTAACAATCAATTTGGAATTAGAATATCAAATGGAAGTTAAACTAGAGTTATATGCTGTTTCTGGAAGATTACTACAATCTTTTGAAAGAGAATCGCTTAGTAGCAAATCATATGACCTTGATTTGTCAAACTATCCTGCTGGAATCTATTTTGCTAAATTCCAGATCAATGATCAAATCGTGACTAAGAGAATTTCTCTGATGAAATAATCTGGGTTAAAAATAATTTTTGGAGGTAGTCTGTTAATTCAGGCTACCTTTTTTTATGCTTGCACAATAATATATTGATTAATCTAGTCGCTATTTTGATTGTAATTTAGACTCTTTTTTAAGATTTATTCATAATTAAATTACTAAATTGTACTTTTGTGAAAAATTTGAAATTAAAACATTATGAAAGAAGTATATATCGTAGGAGTAGCAAGAACCCCCATAGGTAATCTTGGAGGAGTACTGTCTAAATTTTCTGCAGTAGATTTAGGTAAAATCGCTATCCAAGGGGCGCTAAAACGCGCAGGAATCAGTGGTGAGCAAGTCGATGAGGTGTATATGGGTAATGTGCTACAAGCAAATGTCGGACAGGCTCCAGCACGCCAAGCCGCACTCGCTGCAGGAATTCTGCAAAATACGCCTTGTACAACAGTCAATAAAGTTTGTTCTTCAGGAATGAAAGCCATAATGTTGGCTGCACAGTCAATCGCACTCGGAGATAATGAGATTATGGTTGCTGGTGGTATGGAAAGTATGACTAATGTGCCTCACTATATCCCTTCAGGACGATCAGGTATTAAATATGGAAATGGTCAATTACTTGACGGTATTGTCAGGGATGGTCTTCAAGATCCTTACAATGGTGATATGATGGGAGTATGCGGTGAAATCTGTTCGAAAGGAAAGAATATTGGACGTAAGGAACAAGATGATTACGCCTTCGAATCTTACCAAAGAGCAAGAAAAGCTTACGAAAATGGATTCTTTAATGATGAGATTGTAGAAGTGAGTGTGCCACAACGCAAGAAAGACCCAATCATTATAAGTCAGGATGAAGAAGTGGGGAATACTAGAATTTCTACCAGAGAAGGATTGGATAGACTTCGTCCTGCATTCGATAAAGAAGGAACAATTACCGCAGCAAATGCTAGTAAAATTAATGATGGTGGTGCTGCTGTAGTGTTAATGAGCAAAGAGAAAGCAGAGGCATTAGGGATTAATCCAATAGCGAAAATAGTCAGCTACGCTGATGCTGCTCAGGAACCAGAGTGGTTTACTACAGCACCCGCACTTGCAATGCCTAAAGCACTTAAGAAAGCAGGACTTGAGAATAGCGATATCGATGCATTTGAAATCAACGAAGCGTTTTCTGTCGTTGCACTCGCTAACATGAAAGAATTAAACCTTGATCACGAAAAAGTCAATCAGTTTGGCGGTGCCGTAAGTATGGGACATCCTATAGGTGTTAGTGGTTGCAGAATTGTGATCACACTTCTTTCTGTACTCAAACATACTGGTGGCAAACGTGGGCTTGCAGGAATCTGTAACGGCGGCGGCGGCGCTTCCGCTATGGTAGTCGAAATGATATAATTGAGATGAGATCAGCATGCAAATAATTATTTAATCACATGGGATTTAACATTGCTGGTTTAGTTATTAACGATAACTTTCAACACGACATAACAGCACTTGGAAACGCACTCAAATGGGAATTGAAATTAATTCATGAAATTCCCTTCAAAGAGGCCTCCTCCAACTGGATGTCTGAAGACCTGAATATATACTTTGGTCCTAAGGGAACCCTTATCTTTTTTCCTCATGAATGGGCCATGAATAAGTATCACATCACTGGATATGATTCGCTCTGTTTTGCCTACTCTGAAGTTTCTATGGCTTACTTATTAAGTCATTTGGATAAAGAAGGGAATTATCGTTCCTTTATAGAAATAGAAGGTAAAAAGAATCTGCAGGAAGGAATAGAACTCGAACTTGAAGCAACTATAGATAAAGCGCCTGAATTGATTATGGCACTAATCAATGAAACGTTAGGTGAGGGTTGGTTGGCGATTGACCCAGATTCAAAATGCTTGCATTGTAATCGAGTTGGATTTAAAACGGCTGAAATAAGACCTGACTTCAAACAACCAGAAGCCCTTAGAAAAAATAAGAAATGGTGGCAATTCTGGAAATAAACATAAAAACATAACCAATTAATTTCGAATACTTCATAGCGCGACGTGTTGCTTCGGCTTCTAGAAACTCGTTTTCCAGTAAAATTATTGGAATTGCAATCTTAGCTATTATGATCTCAATGGCGGTCATGATTATTGCTACGGCTTTGGTCTCTGGTTTTAAAAACGAAATCAGCTCAAAGATTTTTGGATTTTGGGGTCATGTACACATCACCCATTTTCAAACCGAAAGCGCTGTAGAGTCGGTCCCAGTTAATATCAGTCAAGCTTTCTATAGCAATCAGCCTGGTAGTGATCACATCACAGATGTGGAGTCCATCACCTACGATAAAGAGTGGCCAACACTCTCAAATTGGTTCCAAAGTTCAGTGACCACCTCCGCAGAAACCAACGGCGGGATTCGACATATCCAGGTATTCGCCAATAAGGCAGGCATCATAAAAACTAAGGGTCAAGTCCTAGAAGGGATTGTCCTCAAAGGCGTCAGTAATGACTATGACTGGGAATTCTTCAAAGGCTATTTAACGGAAGGGGAGATTCTTGATTTGTCGCAATCCCAAATGTCTCGAGAAATTCTGATTTCTGAAAGCTCTGCTAAGCGTCTAAAAGTCAAACTACACGATAAATTTAGAGTACATTTTGTCGAAAACGGTAGTCAGATCATCCGAACCTTCACCATTCGCGGTATTTACAACACTGGCCTTGCCGAATACGATAAGAAATTTGCTCTGGTAGATATTCGTCAAATTCAACGCTTAAATGGCTGGACAGAAGATCAGGTAAGTGGTTTTGAAGTGTTTCTTGATGATATAGAAGACATGGATCCCATCGGCAAGTATATTTACTACAATGTCCTAGGGCCTGAAATGTATTCTCAAACCATAAAAAACATCTATCCTGGCATTTTCAGCTGGCTCAATCTGCAGGATGTGAACGTTCGCGTCATTTTAATCCTAATGATGCTCGTAGCCGTCATCAACATGATCACATCCCTCCTGATACTAATTCTTGAACGAACCAACATGATCGGGATTCTCAAAGCACTCGGTGCCTCAAATTGGACCATCCGCAAGACATTCCTCTATCAAGCTAGTTTCATAATTGGTGTCGGCTTATTCCTTGGCAATGCCCTAGGATTACTCTTCTGCTGGGTCCAACTAAAATACGGGGTTATCAAATTACCTGAAGAGGCCTATTACGTGTCCGTTGCTCCCATAGACATCTCCTGGGCCATGATCCTTTTTATAAATGTCATGGCAATAGTCATCACCATGCTCTTCCTACTCATCCCTACCTTCCTCGTCACCTACATCCAACCCGTCAAAGCCATCCGCTTTAAATAGGTCCTTAATTTTATCCATCCCCTACGTCAATATTTAACCATTCCCTACGTCATTAATTGAACATTAATCATTATTCTTTGTAGTTCCCTACGTCAATAATTAAACATTAATCATTAAACATTATTCATTAATAATCCATCCCCTACGTCAATAATTAAACATTAATCATTAAACATTAATCATTAATAAAAAGGCCATTCCCCGCGAACTAAACGGAAAATGGCCCCAAAAATCAAAATATTCCTATTAACAATAAACAATCCTATCGAACCTTCTCCACCAATACCGTCCTAACAATTTCAACCCCACGCAACACACTCAAAAAGTAACTCCCACTAGGCAGCTCCAACTCCGCCACATCCAATTCAAACGCATTATTCCCCTGTTGCGCAGTAAACTGTTGCCGCAAAATCTCCCTACCATTCACGTCAAACAATACCAACTGCATTTCAGTCGCCGCACTTTCAGAAGCAATCGCAACAGTCAACGCCTCATCAAAAGGATTGGGATATACTGTAGAAGGCTCCTGTGATGTCGCTTTCCTTTTCTGCTTCCCAAGCCCATCTATCGTCACAATCTCAGTGATCTCTGGGGTAACTGGAGCCTGTCGTCTTGCTTGTCGCCGCTCTTCTTTGAGGGCTTGGCCTTCTTTCTTAAGTGCTATACGATTTACCATTTTTTCGGCCCTAGTTTCCTGATAATCCCAATAGCTGTTTTGAATAACATTTCGAATTTTATAATAAGGTCGCTTAATTAGTCCTACAAGCTTTTGGGATGGAGTTCTACGTACCGAAATTAGGACTCCCATTGTCATCACCATATTGGATTCTATCATTTCAATGTTCATCTCTACTGTATTTTCTTTTGTAGATATTCCAGATAAGAGTTTAGCTTGGTAGCCTACATAAAAAGTCCTTAAACTCAATTTTTCTTCTATTCCTTCATATTCCATTGCGTATCTTCCATTTTGATCTGTTGTTGTACCTGAAACTTGATGACCATCAACTTCCAATATTACATTTGCAAATGGTAAAGATTCGCCTGTCTCATCCGTTACCACTCCGCTAAAAGTGGTTTTGTATAAATAATTGGGCTTCTTATCAATGGATTTGGATGGTTCAATTGTATTGGTTGCACTCACCTCAGTATTGACTATTGTCTCAGGAATAACAGCTTCTTGCCCTTGTAAGTGCCCAAAACCCAAAACTCCAGTAATCAAAGCAGCAAATCCTCGCCACTTGACCTTTCTTACAAACGCCGGTTCTATAATACTAGGTTGGTTTAACTGAGTCGTCAATGCTCTTCCACACATTTCGCCATTAGACTTTTCGTAAGCCTTCAAAATTTGGCGGTCCGTCATAGTTGTCAGATCTACTACAGTTTTTTGGCAGGCGCTGCAATGTCGCCCTTGCGCTGCTGGCGTCATCTCTTCCCAATTTTCAGTACACGGTTTAGCAATGTCGAATTGAAATTTGGTTGCAAACATCTTTGGAGGTTTTGCTTGTTAAGAATTTATACTCTATAGATGCAATCACAGTTGGTTTTGGTGTGTGGCACTCGATATTTGTTCTTATTTCTGGGTAGAGTGCTGTCCTGGCTGCCCCAACAACCAAGACCTCGTGGAACAGGACTTTCGAGGCTCTATAATCATCCTTTAGTACTCGCTGTCTACGCTTCGTGGAGACATTTCTACCTACTACGCAAGACTCGCTCTTGACTGCCTGGCTTGGCTTTGTCAGGTGGGATTCCAACCCACTCATAAATCTCGAAGCATTTCTTTTATAATGGAACGCATTATCATAATGTCCCTGCTTCACGGACTTTCACGGCGCAATGGGGCTGCCCCTCCGTTTAGCTTCCCACAATCCCAACACACTTCGGGTCGTACCCTTCCGTAGCTCCCTTCTGCTAAAGACAGTTATCAATTTGAAAGACTACAATCTTACCCCAAATGGAATGAAACTTTGATGGTTAATTGTAGTATACCATAAGAAACAAGTTTCCGAAAAAAGTCAATACAGAATTGACACGTGTACTAAATCATGTCATTTGACCGAAAACATCTTGTAATTCATTGAAAATTAGATTCAAACAAAATAGTAAAATAACTGCTACATGATCACCTCATAGTCTTTAATTTGGCAGGATACGCTTGCTGGCCAAATTTTTTTTATCATAAAACTGTTAATAATTAATTAAAATTTTGAATTCCAAGTTTTAAAAAGAAAGGATGGCCTATCTTACAGCTATAAATTTACCTAACCTTGTCGATACTACTCAGATGACTTTCAAGAACAACATTTGGTTATTAATAACCACCGTATTTTTTATATTACTCCTAAATTCTTCCCTTACTGCCCAACAAAGTTTGAACATGACCCTTGCAGGAACATGGGATGGCAACAATACGCAAACGAGCGGTGTGTTTTACAACGACATTTGGGGCTACACTGACGAAATGGGGAATGAATACGCGATTTTAGGATCTCCTAACGAGGTGCATTTCATTGATGTATCTGTCCCTACCAACCCAACTGAAATCTTAGGTCATGTAGGCGGTAGCACATCACTTTGGAGAGATTTTAAAACCTATAAAAAATACGCCTACGCTGTTGCTGACCAAGGAAACGAAGGACTCTTGGTTTTCGACATGAGTGGGCTTCCTGGAAGTCTACCTACCTTGGCGAATCAAATCACATCTCATTTTATTACTGCACACAATATCTTTATCGATGTTCCTAATGGCCTAGCTTATATTGCTGGTTCCAACTCTATTGGAAGTGGTCTTATTATTTATGATTTAAAAGTTGATCCTGTTAATCCTCCTGTAGTATTTTCCTCCAGCCTTCAAGGAGGTTACATTCATGACATTTATGTAAGAGACAATATAGCTTATGCATCACATGGCAACAATGGTTTTTATATCCATGACTTTACTAATCCTTCCAGTCCAGTGTTTATCGACTCAAGGAATACAGGTGGCTACAATCACAGTAGTTGGTTGACAGATGATGGCCAATATGCCGTTTATGCAGAGGAAGTGCCACAAGGACGCCCACTAGGTATTCTGGACCTCACAGATGTCTCCAACAATGGTATTGGGTTGGTCACAACCTTCAAATTCCCGCTCCTAGCACCGCAAGCAACAGGAGTAACACCTCACAATCCATTTATTGCAGGTGATTACTGTATTGTATCCTATTATGAAGATGGCATTCAAATATTTGACATCTCAGACAAGAACAATCCGTTTACTGCAGCATACTACGATACGAACCCACTCAACACCAACTATACTGGAACTGATGATAACTGGGGTGTCTATCCTTATTTCCCTTCTGGGAATATCATAGGTTCAGATACTAAAAATGGTCTTTTTGTCTTATCGACTTCACTGAACATCCCTACAACTTGCTTTGATGGGATTAAAAACGGTACTGAGCTCGGTGTTGACTGTGGTGGCTTCTGTAAGCCTTGCCCTACAGCTCCTAGCCCTCCGGTTGCTGGATTTTCCGCTAATAAGACAACAAGTTGTATCGGAGCCATTAGTTTTTCAGATCTGTCCGCCGGTGCTACTAGCTGGGCATGGGACTTTGGTGATGGCAACTTTAGTGCACAGCAAAACCCTACACATACTTATACAGCGGCTGGTACTTTCACTGTTTCCTTATCCGTAACCAATGCCGTTGGAACGGACACGGATACAAAGACCAATTACATCACGATATCAGCTCCTGCAGCCCCAATAGCTTCAGGTAGCAGTTTCTGTGCTCCTGGTTCCACTACCCTATCTGCTACTGCTTCCTCAGGACAGATCAATTGGTATGACAACAATGGGAACTTCCTCACTACAGGTCCAAACTATACAACACCAACGCTTAACACTACTACTACTTACTTTGCAGAAACAACAACCGCTACAAGTCCTCAGAATGTTGGTCCTCTGGATGGTTCAATTGGTGGTGGTGGTTATCACGGTGCTTCTGCTCAGTATCTTCAGTTTACAGTCAATCAGGATCTAACACTTGTTTCGGCATGGGTGGATGCAGATCAAGCTGGCAATAGAACTATTGAACTACAAGATGCATTTGGCACTCTTATCAACAGTGTTACCGTCAATGTTCCTAATGGAATAAGTCGGGTCACACTAAATTTAAATCTAACACCAGGTAATTACCAGATTGGTGGGAACAATATGAATTTATTCCGAAACAACAATGGAACGAATTATCCCTATTCAATTTCAAATCTAGTCGATATTACAGGCTCAACTGCTGGTTCTAATTTTTATTATTACCTGTACGACTGGGAAGTCCAGGCTGTGGGTTGTCAAAGTGCTCAGGTTCCAGTGATCGCGACTGCTCAGGCCAACCCAGTAAGTAACTTTAGTGGCTCGGTTTCTGGTAATACTGTTACTTTTACGAATACCTCAACAAATTCAGCAGTGTGGTTATGGGATTTCGGTGATGGTAATAATTCTGTATTAGAAAATCCATCTCATACCTTTCCTTCAGGCACCTATACGGTAACACTCACTTCTTCGAACAACTGTGGGCAAAATACTTCCTCGCAGACGTTTACGTTTGGAACGGCACCAGTGGCTAACTTTTCTCTGTCTGTCGGTTCAGGTTGTGCGCCTTTATCCGTTAATTTCACAGATTTGTCAATGAATGTTCCTTCCAGTTGGTCTTGGACATTCCCAGGAGGAACTCCTACAACTTCTACACTACAAAATCCACAAGTCCAATATAGTTCACCAGGAGTCTATGATGTGACCCTGACAGCAACTAATGCTCAAGGCTCCAACTCTAGTACTCAGGCAGGTGTTGTAACTGTAAATGGAGCTCCAACGTCTGCATTTACTAACACGGTCTCTGGCTTGACAGTCACAATGACTAATACTTCTACTAGTGCCACAAGCTATAGTTGGGATTTTGGAGATGGAAATACTAATACGACCATCAATCCTTCTCATACTTATTCTACACCAGGAACTTATACCATAGCATTGACCGCAACTAATGCTTGCGGTAGTATCACAACTACTCAGACAGTGACTGTTGGAAATTCGCCAGTAGCAAGCTTTAATTCAAATACGAGTAGTGGCTGTGCCCCAATAACTGTCAACTTTACAGACCAATCCACGGGATCTCCAACAACTTGGTCTTGGACATTTCCAGGAGGAACACCAGCGACATCTTCATTACAGAACCCTAGCGTCACATACAATACTCCGGGTGTTTATGATGTCACCTTGACTTCAGGCAATGCTGTTGGTTCTAATACGAGTACGCAGACCAACTATGTTGTGGTGGAGGCCATCCCAACAGCAAACTTCTCTTTCTCTGGAAATGGACTTTCGGCAATTTTCACGAATACCTCAACCAACGCCACTACCTATTTGTGGGATTTTGGAGATGGTAACACTAGTACCATGACTAGTCCTACGCATACTTATGCTATTGTTGGAACGTTCACGGTAACCCTTACTGCTACGAGTAGTTGTGGTAGCATTACATCAACGCAGCAAGTAGTGATTGGCGGTGCGGCACCGTTACCTGTCATGGCTTCTATGCCAAATACAGGTTGTGTGCCTTTGGTAGTGAATTTCACAGACCAGAGTTCAGGCAATCCTAGTAGCTGGAGTTGGGATTTCCCAGGAGGAACACCAGCGACTTCTACCCTACAGAATCCTGTAGTTACTTATACCGCATTGGGTGCTTATGATGTTACGCTAACGGTTTCCAACGCTTTTGGGTCAAACAGTTCAACTTATTTCAATCATATTCTTGCGAATGATGCGCCGAACACTAATTTCATCTTTAGTGTTACCGGAAATAATGCGATGTTTACTAATACCACATTTAGTGGAAATACTTACTTATGGGATTTTGGAGATGGGACCACAAGTACTCAGGCCAACCCTACGCATACTTATACGAACAATGGTACCTACACAGTAACCTTAACTGCGACAAACGCTTGTGGCTCTTCTGTTCACACAGAAACTATAACAATATCCGTAGGTACAAGTAACGAAGCAACTAATAACATCACTGGTTTGACGGTGAAGCCAAATCCTAACAATGGTGTTTTCCAGTTAGAGATATCAGGAAAACCGTCAGAGCAGTTAGAACTGCAAGTCTTAAACGTAGTTGGGATTAAGGTTTATGAGCGTTCCCTTGACTTTTCATCAGGAGTCTTAAGTACAGGGATTGACCTAGGGCAAATGCCTGCGGGGACTTACATCCTTGCCGTACGACGAGGGGCTGATGTGATTTACAGAAAACTGGCCATTATTGAATAATGGTATTGATAATTGATTTGAAAAAGGTCTTCAGCAATGAAGGCCTTTTTATATTTTAAAGCGTGAAACATTCCAATAAATATATTGAAGGTATCTGTCAGTAAAGCTGGCTGAGCGTTGACTATTATATTTTCATGAAATCACCCCAACGGGTGACCGTATAACCCCGTTGGGGTAATCGTTCAACGCTTAGCCAGTCAAAATAAACATTAGCCAGTAGAATGGTCACACACACTAGATTATTGCAACAAGTTGTTCGATTAGGAAAATTAAATTAAATTTGTATCGGTGCACGCTATTTCGCAAATCAATTTTCTTGCACCTACATTTTGTAATTAAGTTTTATGTCTAATCCCTACGACGATATATTTGATGATGAATCTGGAAAAAAGCAGTCTCAACCTCCTATTCCTCCTGAGGCCTTGCCCCAAGTGCCAGAACCATTAGAAAAAGCAACTCCTGAAAAAGAATCACTCGATGAGATTCTAGATAACATTGAATTGTTTAACCATGATGCAGAAGCTTTCTCAAAATTATTGAGTGAGACCAGATCGATTGATCATAAAGAAACCAAGGGACTGTTGCAATATTTTGTTATTATCCCTGAGAAAGACAGACCCGAAAATCTCAAGGAAGAAAGGGAATACCACAACTTACTTTCCCGTAAGTTTGAAAGAATCATCACCCCCATGGTCAACTTGGCAAAAATACATTTGCAGACCATAAAAATATTTAATGAGGACATCGATGATTCTTACTATTCTGTCGAACAATCAGACGGACAAGTAAAAATCAATAAGACGCTTGCGCAGGATGGCATCAACCTACAACGTAAGGTACTTGCCGATGGCGCGGATAATCTAAGCACATTAGAAACAGCCCTTGAGGTATCTGAAAGCCGCCTTAGTAACTATGTAAATACTGGTGGTATTAATAATATCTCAGCAGCAGAATTGGTAATGATCACGCAAAAACGTACGCAATTGACAAGCGGATTGTTGCATAAATTTGATTACTCCTTTTTCACCATCAATCTACTAGACAAAACGGCTTTGACACTAGGCGTTCACTTTAAGGAAACTTCCTCACAATACATCAACAAACTCTCTAAGGCGTTCTCTGCATAATGGTTGTTTTCCTTAAGGATTCTTCTTTATAAGCTCCGCAATTCGTAGCGGCTCAAACTGTTGTTTTCCATATGAAGAATAGAATTGCAAATCTGTTAAGAATTGTATTTGCAGGGCTTGCCACTCCTCACCTGAGTACTGTTGGTTGAATAATTGATACCACTCATTTCGGAGTTGGTTACCACGCACTTTGAAATCAGTGTACAACCCATAACTGAGGTCTGTGTCCTTGAGCAGCGCACTGAGTTCCGAATGAGGAATGATTTTGTGCTTGGTACATTGTATACAATTGGTGATACACTTAATGTATTCCTTGTCTTTTCCCTCCTTGGTCAAGTAATTATTGGCGATTTCGATACTTTCCTCTTCGTGCTCTTGGAGATTTTGGAGATAACCGATATCATGAAGCAAACCAGCGACAACTAGTTGTTCTTGAAGGAAGGGAGACAGGCCAATCTCTTTACTGGTTTCTAGTAGTTTTTCGGAGACGATTAGGGTATGCTCCAAACTATGATATGTGAGTTTAGGCAGTTGATACGTGCCAAAATACTGCTTGACAAATGATTTGGTTTTTTGTATAAATTCCAAGCGTTTTCTTTTAGTTTCTTATACAATGATTAATTGTTAATGATTAATGTTCAATTATTTACGTAAAAAATTGATTAATATTTAGTTATTTCCATAAATGATTAACGTACACGTGACCTTTACTTTTGTTCAATGTTTAAACTTACTCAGGAAATCACTTATTTCAAAATCACCTCTACCCTACGGTTCGCTTGTCTACCGTCTTCTGTATTATTATCAGCAACGGGCTGTTGCTCGCCCATTCCTCTAACAGTATACTGAATGTTGGGTAGATTGATTCGGGTAATCATGTAATCTCTTATAGTACTGGCTCTATTTAAAGATAGTTGAAGGTTGGTGTCCGGCTGACCAACATTGTCGGTATGGCCAACGATCAAAATACTGGCAGGTGAAGCATCTCTGATCTGATTACAAATTGAATTCAATTTGGAGTAGGCTCCTGGTTTGAGCGTATGTTCGTTTGTCTTAAAAAGAAAAGGGCTTAATGTAATTTTTTGCCCAATCGGCAATTGGGATACTGTATTGGCTGGTTGATTAGGTTTTTTTGAAGTAATTTTTTTCTTGTGTTCACATTCCCCTTCAACTTTCTTAGAACTAAATATGACACCAAATCTGTCGGGATAGATTTGATTGTACCATACTTTTACTGGATAAGTATCCTTCTTAAGATATACTGTATCAGCAGTCCCGAGTCTTTGATCTTCTCCAGTATTGTCTACAATTAAATGATCATTGATCCAGACCCGAGATCCATCATCTGATTTTAAAAAGAATTGGTAACAGCCTTCCTCAAAAACGGTTAATCTACTTCTAAAATCAATAAAAAATAGTTGTTCCCGAGGTACACCAGGAAAACCATCTTCTATATATCTTTCGGTAACATGAATCTTCGTCCAATTCAATTCACCAATTTTTGGAAATTCTAAGAAGTGTGGTCCAAATTCTTTGTTTTTTTCTCTTAATGGAATGTCATATACCTCGCCGTTAAAGGTTGTATACGAATGGGTGGTTTGACTATTAGCTACTGTTGCTAGCATGCCTAAAACGGCTAAAATTGATAAATATTTGTACATAAGATGAAGGGTTGGATAAAATTGTTAATTCTCTAATGCAATGCTCTTACTGTAAAGATATATAGTATAAGTCTTAATTTGCCCTAAGGAATAGTTAAGTAAGTATTAAAAGTTTCGCAGTTGATTAATCAAGCATATTGAAGTTGATTTTCCTTACCATGTAATAAAAAGTCAGCAAACCCATTTATACGATTTCTCAAATTATCGTCATTAATGAGTTTACGAATAAACAGATCTAAGTCGACTCCTATGTTTAGAAAGAATTGATCATAAATAACAATTAGGAGTTGCCATATTTTTCTTAGAATAGTTTGGCGTATTAAATAATCCTTTAAATTGAGTAGCAGATTTCCAATTGTTTCATATTCTTCGACTCTTTTGATGAGGGACAGAGCGGTGAACTGCATACACACTAAGGAGTAATGAGCAATATGAGCATCGAAGTCATTTGATTGACATCCGGTCAGGTTGAGTTGTTGCTTGGCATCTTTGAAGAATACTTCAATAGTCCATCGTATTTGATAAAGCTTCATTGCTTTGATAAAAGAAAGTTTTGATTGAGTAGTTACTAAGCATTTCCAGGTTGGTTGTCCATTCATTCTGACAAGGAATATTTTGATAGGGCTACCTTTGTAAAGCACCTTAAGTGGAATATATTGGCATTTATATTTTTTACAATTCACAATTTTGTTCCTATAGATTTCTGGTATTTTGTTGATTAGCAGAGATTTGGTTCCCAAAAGTACTTTGCGATTAGTTTTCATTAGGCCAATCATGTCGAGTTTCATCTTTAGGATTCCAGTTATAAATTTTTCGCA
>Ga0209186_1001222_pt1 | contig 19322 bp, 16 predicted proteins | sample SidtaG_FD_187426 | JGI IMG/M metagenome (GOLD analysis project Ga0209186, IMG submission 187426) | Marine algal microbial communities from Sidmouth, United Kingdom - Sidmouth_Male2 metaG (SPAdes) (version 2) | ecosystem: Host-associated > Algae > Red algae > Unclassified | place: Sidmouth...
CTGGGGAACTGCGGGTCCATGTCTTCGAGGGTTTCGACGAGGATGTTGGAGATGACGTAGTTGCGGTACCATTTGCGGTTGGCTGGAACGACGAACCAGGGGGCGTGGTCGGGGTTGCATTTGGAAATCGCGTCTTGGTAGGCGGTCATGTATTTCGGCCAGAGCGCGCGTTCGGCGAGGTCGCCTTTGCTAAACTTCCAGCGGCGGGTCGGGTCGTCGAGGCGGGCTTGCAGGCGTTCTTTTTGCTCGTCGAGGTCGATGTGTAAATTGATTTTTACGATGCGGGTGCCGTTGTCGCTGAGCATGCGTTCGAAGTCGTTAATGTGTTTGTAGCGTTTGCTCCACACCGAACGCGGCACGATGCTGTGCACCCGGACCACCAGCACGTCCTCGTAGTGCGAACGGTTGAACACGCCGATGATGCCGCGCTTCGGGGTGACTTGATGGCAGCGCCAGAGATAGTCGTGCGCGAGTTCGACCGGGGTGGGGCGCTTGAAGGAATTGACCACGCAGCCCTGTGGGTTCACCTTGCCGAGAACTTTGCGGATGGTGCTGTCTTTGCCGCAGGTGTCCATGCCTTGCAGCACGATGAGGAGCGATTGTTTGCTCTCCGCGTAGAGCTTGTACTGCAACTCGTTGATGCGTTCGGCGAGTTTGGCGGTGGCCGCTTCGCACTTCTTCCGGTCAGGCAGGCGCGAACCGCCGTCGGCACGGATCTTGGACAAGTCGAGTTTCCCTTTGGTCGGGGCGCGGAATTTCTTGCTAAATTTCATGGCGAGAAGGTGGATGAATCGTCTCGCTCTGTCCACGTCAAATACGACAACTTCGAACTCCAACCGGTCCCCTTATTCTATTTGCGCACATCGTGACACAACGAGTCCAACATTTAAACACCTTGGCAAACCATTTGCCGCGAAGCCAGCCGACGGCCTTGCCGCCGGGACTCGATGGCGACCACGATGACGACCACGACTACGGTTTCGTACCGACGAATCGTGGTCGTCATCGTGATCGTTTTCGTCGTCGACTCCGTTTCGCCGCTTGGCGGAAACCTCAGCACTCTGGTTATTCGACCCGTTGCCGCCAATTGTTGATCCTGCCTCTCCTGATTCTCCCGCTGACTTTACTCAGTTCGGTGGCGCAGCAGCCGCGCGAACGTCCGCGTCCGCGGCCGATGCCGCAAGCGCAACTGTCGCAGAACCTGCAGACGATCGCAAAGGACCTGCCTCCCTCGGTCACGGCACGTGCCACGACCCTGCCGCCATCTTCCAGCTTCGATCTTCCTCCTTCCAAGGCGCGCCGGACCATCGGACTCGAAGAAGCCATCGGCTTTGCGCTCACGCAGAACCGCACGCTGGCGCGCCGCAGCAGTCTCCTGAAAACGCGTGACCTCGACATCGAATCGGCAGAGGCCGCGTTCGATTACCGCATCCGGCCCGCCGGCACCGCCGGGATCAGCGATGGCTCGGAGGACCTCGGCGGCGGACTTGGCATTGCGCGCAAGTTCCGCTCCGGCACCGATGTTGAAGTGCGCGGTCGTTACAACCAAAGTACGATTAACGACCTCAAAGAAAACCGCGGCGGGCTCGCGGTGGAGATCAGCCAACCACTGTTCCGCAACCACGGACGCCTGATCCACGAGGAACCATTGATCGCCGCGCACGAACGACTGAAAGCCGCCCGCCGGGTGTACGAAGGGCAGAAAGCCGATCTCGTCCTCGAGGTGGTCGACAGCTTCGCGCGCTTGATCGAACTCGAAAACCAAATCGACGCCGATCAGGCGTTTAGCCAGCGGATGGATTTGTTGTTCCGGCGCAGCCAGGCCTTGGAGCAGCTCGGCAAGAGTTCGAAACTGGACGTGTTGCGGGTTGAGCTCCAAGCCGGTCAATCCGAAGCGCGCCTGGCCAACACCCGCGAACTCTATTTTTTCAACATGCGCGAGTTCGCCGACCTACTCGGCTTTCCGCCGGCCACCGACTTCGAACTCAGCCCGCCGCCGCGCCTCGAACTGCGTCCGTTCACCACCGAAGAAGCGGTTCGCATCGCGCTGGCCAACCGGCTCGACTACGCACAGTTGATCGAAGATCTCGACGCGCGCGAACGCGGGGTGCTGATCGCGCGTCGCCAACTCAAGCCCGACATCTCGCTGGTCTCGCGCTACGAACGCTTCGGCGAGGGGCCGCGTTCGGGCGACGCGTTCGAGTTCAACGAGGACGGATGGTTTCTCGGACTGCGGGCCGGGTCCGATCTCAACTCGCGCCGCGAACGTACTGGGATCGACCGCGCCAAGATCGATCAGGACGTCGCGTTCGACGACATCCGGCTGCGCGAAATCAATATCGCTCGTTCGGTGCAGCAACAAATGTCGGTACACCGACGCAGCCAGGCACAAGAACGGATCGCTAAGCGCAACGTCGAACTCGCGAAGAAGCAGGCGGATCTCGCCAAGCAACAATACCAACTCGGGACCATCGACAACTTTACCGCGACCGACGCGGAGGAACAATGGATTGAGGCGCAAACAGCGCTTGCCGGCGCCGAGTCCGAGGTGCTGCGCGCCGGTTATCGGCTGTTGCGTATCCTCGGCGTGCTGATCGAGTATCCGGACGGCTTGCGTCCCGAACTGCCGGGGGCTGCAGCAGTGAAGCAAGCGAAGGAGAAACGATGAAGACCCTGCTGACAACGATTTTGTTCCTTGCCGCTGCGGCCGCCGCCGTGGTGCTTGGTACTGGCTTCTTCAAGAACCCAGATGGCCCGAACGCAGCGGGCACGAGCGGGGCGAATGCGGGTGCCGCGAAGGCAAAAACGGCAACCGTCGAACGCGGACCGCTCCATCAATGGTCGATTTATGACGGGCGCCTTGAAGCGCGCAAGGTGCAGTTGGTGATGAGCGAATTCAGTGGTAGCGCCGTGGTGGTCGCGCTTGCACCCGAAGGAAAAAAGGTGCGGATGGGCGAGATGCTGGTGCAGTTCGACAAGGCCAAGATCCAGAGCGACTTGGTCCGCTTCGAACGCGATTTCGCCCTCGCCGAAACCGATCTCGAAAGCCTCGACAAAGCGAAGCTGCCGCTCGAACTGCGCGACCTCACCTTCCAGTTGCTGGAAGCCGCGCAAGCTGTGCAGGAGGCGGACAAGCAACTCGCGATCACGCGTCGGCTCAACCAGTCGCAACCCGATACCATTTCGCGTCGAGACGTCGACGAACAACAGCTGATCGCCGCCAAGCTACGGAGCAAAATGGAGGGCATCGAAATCCAACTCGAACTGACCCGCAACTTTCTCCACCCTGGCGCCCGTGCCCGTGCCACCGCTACCCGCGACGCGGCCAGTCAGGCACTCAAGACGGCGCGCGCGCAACTGGCAAAGTGCACCATCAGCGCGCCGGCGGACGGCACCGTCGTGTACCGCCCGCTGCACATCGGCTCGGAATTTCGGACGGTGCGGGTCGGCGACTCGATCTACAAAAATCAAGTGTTTCTGGCCTTGCCGGACCTCAGCGACATTATCGTGCAATGCCATGTTCCCGAGTCCGAACTTTCGCTGGTGGAGCAGGGCGTGACAGCGCATGTGACGCCGCTCGCGTTCCGCGAACTCAGCCTGAACGGGCGGGTGGAGAAAGTCGGCTCTATGGCCCAGTCACGCCAAGGCCAGGCCGAGTGGCAGAAATATTTTGAGTTACAAATCGCGGTGGAGAAACCGGATCCGCGACTGCGTTCGGGCATGTCGGTGTTCGCCCATGTGCTCTCCTATCAAAACGACAATGCCTTGCTGTTGCCGCGCGGCGCCGTGCGCTGGAACGACGACCAAGCGTTCGTGCAGCGCGATGGTAAAGCGGTCGCGGTGCGGGTTGGCCGCGCCGACAAAACACGGATCGAGGTACTCGAAGGGCTCGCCGCAGGCGACGAGGTGGAGTTGCCGTGATGGCGGTGATAGCCGTGATGGTCTTGATCGAGGACGATCAACCTTGCGATCTTTTGGGGGTGTCTTGGTGATCTCCTTCTCGAACGTGGACAAATCCTTTCCCGGCCCACGCGGTCCGGTGCCGGTTCTGCGCGATATTAACGTGGAGATTGCCGAAGGCGATTTCGTTGCGATTACTGGTCCGAGTGGGTCGGGCAAGACGACCTTTCTCAATCTGGTTGGATTGATGGACCGGCCGAGTGCGGGAACCTTGATTTTTGATCAAACCGATGTCGGCACGCTTTCCGAAGGCAACCTCAGCGCGTTCCGCAAAACTCGGGTTGGTATGGTGTTTCAGAAGTTCAATCTGCTGCCGCACCGGAGCGCCTTGCAGAATGTCGCGTTCCGCTTTCGCTACGTCAACGAACCTGCCGCTACCGTTCGTTCGCAGTGCATGAAGGCGCTCGCGGCTGTCGGCATGGGTCCGCACCGGAACCAACCGGCACGATTACTGTCTGGCGGTGAAATGCAACGCGTCGCGATCGCCCGCGCGGTCGCGTTGCGTCCGCGCCTGCTGATCGCCGACGAACCGACTGGGAACCTTGACGCCGAGTCGGCACGCATCGTCATGAAAATTTTTCAAACGCTCAATCGCGACGAGGGCATCACGGTCCTGCTCGCCACGCACAATCTTTCGCTGCTGAAGTACGCTTCGCGGCATGTCGTGTTCGCCTCCGGACGCGCGTCCGAAGTCGACCTCGAACCCATACCAGTCCCTTCATAATTCTCGCTACATTCATATCAACGACATCTCCATGAAAACATTGCTCCATCCCTTTCGTTCCCTTCTCCTGTCTCTCCCCCTGATCCTGTTTTGCGGCTGCGGTTCATCCTCCTCCACCGTGGATGACAGCGCCGACTGGAGCGCCAAGGTGAAAACACATCTCACTGCGAACGAGGCCGGGGCGCTGGTCTGGGAGTCGCTCGAAGCTCACGGCGGACTGGCCAATTGGCTGGATGCTGGCACGCTCGAATTCCGTTGGACCTACAGTATGCGCGACATGGGCACCAACGCGGTGGTCGACACCATCCAGCAAATCGAACCGTCCACCATGCGGGCCAGCGCGCAGATCCCCGATACGGAGACTCGCTTTGGCTGGGACGGCGAGGCCGCGTGGATCATCCCGCCAGACTCGAAAGATCTGATGGTCCCGCCGCGCTTCTGGGCGCTCACGCCCTACTACTTTGTCGCGATGCCGTTTGTGTTCGGCGACCTCAACGCCCGCTTCGCCGCGCTGCCGGATTTTGAGTTCGAGGGCACGACCTACCAGCAGGTAAAAGTCACCTACACCCCCGAGGCCGGCGATGCACCGGACGATTACTATATTTTGCTGATCCACCCTGAAACGAAGTTGGTGGATGCGTGCCGCTACATCGTCACCAGCAAACTCGTGACCGAGCAGCCCAAGCCAGAAAAACTGATCACCATGGAATACCGCAAACCGGTCGGGGACTTTTCCTTGCCGACCTTCCATCGTTCGTTCCCGATGGAGGGCGAAGAGGTGGGCGGACAAATCCGTGATGCGCTAGCTACCGAGTATAAGTGGTTGCCGAACGCGCCCGACTTCAGCGCGCCCGCCGGCGCCAAAGCGCTATAAGTTTCGCTCAAATACTCGCTGCCGATGAAAACCGCGATCGACATCTGGGACGGACTGCGCGCGCGCCCCGGCCGCGTCGGTCTTTCCGTGCTCGCGATCGCGATCGGCCTCGCGGCGCTCACGGTTTTGCTCGCGGTGCTCGGTGGACTCTCCGACCAGTCCAAACGGATTCTGTCCAATCTCGGCGCGAACGTGTTCGCGGTGGTGCAAGAGGGCGAGAATCATCGCGGCCACGTCCTGCAACAAAAACATGCCGAGCTGCTGCGCTACAACCTGCCCGGCTATGGCATTGCTGGTACGCGCGAACACGCGGCCGCGGTACCGGGACGACGCGACCAGATCACCGTGGTTGGCGCGGGTCCGGAACTCGCCACGTTGCGCGGCTGGGACGTGGTGCGCGGTCGCTTTTTCGACGAACTGGACAGCGCCCAAGGTCGGCGCGTGGCGGTGATTACGCCGGCGCTCGCGCGCGCGGGCGAAACGAAGGGCGACGGATTTGGCTGGCAGGTGGGCGACACCATTCAGTTGGGACGCACCGCGTTCTCGGTGGTCGGCATGGTGCGTCCAGGAACGAGTTCGGGGATGGATCAAACGGGGGCGAGTGCCGCCTTGGTGCTTGGCGAACAAGTCGTGTTTGTTCCAGCTGGCACGCCGCCGTATTGGGAGTCGCGTGGTCGCGAATGGAAGAAGCGCATCGACATGGTGTTCGTGAAAGTGCCCGAAGGCGTGTCGATGGCGGCGGGGCAGGGGAGCGTTCGGTCTTTGTTGGCGCAACCCGATCTGGCGCTCGACCAGCTAGGTTGGATCACTCCAAAACGCCTGCTCGAACGCGTGACCCGCCTGCAACGAACCATCAAGTGGACCGTTGGCAGTATTGCGATTCTGTGCCTGATTCTCGGCGGAACAACGCTGATGAGTCTCATGGTCGCCAACGTCAACGAACGCGTCACCGAGATTGGCCTCCGCCGTGCTTTGGGTGCGACCCCCGGTGACATTTCGAGTTTGTTTGTGTTGGAGGCCTGTTTGGTCACGGCGCTGGCGGCTCTGGTGGGTTCGGGGGTGACACACGCGGTGCTGCGGGCGACCGCGAGCCAGTTCCCTGTTCCCATTCGGCTCGGTTGGGACACCTTGCTGCTGCCGCTTGGCGTTGCCGTTCTGCTCGGCATGATATTCAGTTGGTGGCCAGCCCGCACGGCGGCGCGGATTGCGCCGTCGGAAGCCTTGCGCAATGACTAGACCAATGAGATTTGAAATTATGAAGGTAGGGCGAACGACCACCAGAACTAGCGCCGACCTCTCTGGAGACAGGCGGCCCGACACCGCTCGGAGAGACGGTGCCACCTGCGACCAGTGCTCCCCGTCGCACATACATCCGACGAACCTTTTCTGGAGGCGTAACTATCGATTGAGGTGGATCTGCCACAGGACATGGAAGCGGATGAATAGGCATCCGATCAAGGTGCAGATGCCGCCAAAGACAGGAGCCAAGGCCGTCCGCGAATGCTCCATCATCATGCCCGGATTCGTCGCCGCGCCGATGTGTGAGGTAGCGACGAGATAGTTTGCCAAACTGGAGAGCAGGCTGAGGACCAGCACCGCAAAGCCAACCCAGACGAGTTGCTGTGAGAGCGGTAAAAGACGTTCGGGAGACTGCTGGCGCAATGCCTGAGCCAGTAGCGTCTTGGCCATGAGGTACACCGCCAGCATTGATGCTACCGCGGTGGCGACATGGAACAGCGCGAACCAGCTGCGCGGCAGGACCAATCCAAGGGTCAGATGGAGTTCGAGGAGCATCTGGTAATGTAACGCATTTCCTCGCAGTTTCCTTCAAAAAGTTGAATGAGTTCGATGGCTTTTCTTGAAGAGACTTACAATTTTAGTTACCTGAATTCGTAAATAGGGAAAACTCGGCTCCATTTTACTTCAACTCTCACCACAACTCTCACCACAACTTTCACCACAACTCTCACTGCAACTCAAACCCCCGCAAATTCACTGCAATAAACTGCTTTAGGAACCACCATGAACATGATCTCAAAACCTGACGCCAATCCAGCCGTCGCCGCCATTGTAACCTACTTCGCTTTTGGCTTGGGCCATGTGATGAACGGCCAAACCGACAAATGGGTCAAAACACTTATCATAACCTTGATCGGCATGTTCCTGTGTGTCCTTCCTGGTATCATCATCTCGATTCTTAGCGCTGTCGACGCGTACCAGACCGCCACCCGCCTGAAAAATGGCGAGTCTATTCCGGAGAACGAGTACAGCAACGGCTTGCTCTACAAAATCTGCAAAATCATCGACAAAAAAGCGACCTGCAACACGGCTACCCCAGTTGGTTGAAACACCAAAGAGAATGCCTCGGTTTACCGGGGCTTTTTTCTGTCCATGTAAGACGTCTGTTTGCCGCTTGTCCTTCCACGCGTTACAATGGCAACGTTGCAAATCGGCAAGACTTCGTGTTGATCTGAATCATGTCTGAACACCGTCTTTCCCTCTCTTGGTCTCGTGGCGAACATGCGTTCACCTACGACACGTATCCCCGCGAACATGTGTGGTCGTTCGACGACGGCACGCCCGACATTCGTGCCTCCGCCGCGCCCGGTTATCTCGGCCACGCCGACGCGCTCGACCCCGAACAAGCCTTGGTCGGCGCCATCGCCAGTTGCCACATGCTCACCTTTCTCGCCATCGCCGCCAAGAAACGTTGGGTGGTCGAACGATACGCCGGCGATGCGGTCGGCACGCTGGGTAAAAACGAGGAAGGCCGCATGGCGATTCTCGATGTAGCGCTCCATCCGGAAATTGAGTTCGGCGGCGACAAGATTCCGGACGCGGAGGAGATTGCTGCGGTCCACGAGAAGGCCCACAAACATTGCTTCATCGGCAACAGCGTGAACTTCCCGGTTCGCGTCGCTCATGCTGTTTGAAGTAGATCACTTTGGTTTTATTACGCGCGTTCGGAGAGCGTTTCCCAACGAGCGTAGACCTCGTCTAGTTCCGTTTGCAGTGCTTGTTGCTCTGCGGACTTCGGACCGAGTTCGTTCGGGTTGGCGCTGGTCCAGGCCGCGTCGGCAAACAGCGCTGAGATCGCGGCGATCTCGGATTCGAGTTTTTCAATCTGCTTCTCCGAACGCGCCAGCTCCTTCTGCTCGTCCCGGCTCAGCGGCACGCGCTTTTCTTTGGCCGGTTCGGCTTTAACCGGCGCATTGGCTGCCGTCGTCGCGCCCGCCGAACTGCCGGTGGCTTTACTCGGCTTCGCCGGTTTGGTCGGTTTGCGCGTATCGAGCCAGTAGGAATAATTACCCACCGCGAGATCGGCTGCACCATCCCCGTCGAACGCGATCGTATGCGTCGACACGCGATCCAGAAAACGGCGATCGTGAGAGACCACAAGGAGTACGCCGCGAAAGGTTTCCAGCGCATCTTCCAACACCCGCAGCGTCGCCAGATCGAGGTCGTTGGTTGGTTCGTCGAGAATCAACACGTTACCACCGCGCAGCAACATCTTGGCCAATAACAAACGCGAACGCTCGCCACCGCTCAAGTGTGACACCCGCGAGATCAGACGGTCTTCGCTGAACAAATAGTTTTTCAAGTAGGCGCGCGCGGAGATGTGCCGTCCGCCGAACGGGATCATCTCGTTGCCGTCGCCGATGTTTTCGAACACCGACTTGTCGTCGTCGAGTTGCATGCGTTCCTGGTCCATCACATTGAACACGATGTTGTCGGCGACTTCGACGAGGCCGGTGTCGGGTTCGAGGCGCTGCATCAACACTTTGAGCAGGGTCGACTTGCCGGTGCCGTTCGGTCCGGTGATGCCGATGCGCATGCCGGCTTCGATGGTCAGGTCAAAGTTGCTGAACAGACTCTTGTCGCCATAGCTTTTGGACACGCCTTTCAGATTGATCACTTTGTTGCCGAGGCGTGGCGGTGCTGGCAGCAGCATGTCGACTTCGTCTTCGCGCAGCAGGCCGTCGGCGTTGGCTTGGTCGTAGTAGCGGTCGAGCCGCGATTGCGATTTGGTGGTACGCGCAGGCGGGCCGCGCCGAACCCACTCGATCTCCTTGCGCAGAAAGGCTTGCCGCTTCGCTTCGTGTTTGGCTTCGGCGGCGAGCTTCTCGGCTTTGCGTTGGATGAAGTCGGTGTAGTTGCCGTTGTAAATGTCGAACTGGCCGTCGCGCAGTTCGACCATGCGAGTGCAGACTTGGTCGAGAAAGTAGCGGTCGTGGGTAATCAGCATCACCGCGCCGGGATAATTTTTTAGCCAGTTGGCGAGCCACTCGATGGCGGCCATGTCCAGATGGTTGGTGGGTTCGTCGAGCAGCAGCAAGTCGGGTTTGGCGGCGAGCGCGCGGCACAGCGCGACGCGACGTTTTTCGCCACCGCTGAGCGGGTCGACAATCGCGTCGTCGGGTGGCGCTTCCAATTTGGACAGCAGTTCGTCGATGCGCGACTCGAGTCGCCAGGCATCGAGCCGGCGCAGTTCGGGTTCGAGGTCGTCTTCGCCGTCTTCCTCGTAGCGGCGGATCAGTTCGAAGATGTCGGCGGCGCCATCGCAGACGGTTTCGCGGACGGTGCGCCCAGGGGTGAGGCTGACGTCCTGCGGTAGATGTCCGGTGACCGCGCCGCGGCGGAACGAAACCTCGCCCTCGTGCGCGGTGTCGATCCCAGCGGCGACTTTCATGAAGGTCGACTTGCCGGTGCCGTTGCGGCCAACGATGCCGATGCGTTCGCCGCGATTGACGGTGAGGGTCGCGCCTTTGAGGATCTCGTGCGTGCCGATGTGCACGTGAAGATTGGAAACAGATAAAATGGGTTCGGCCATAGGGCAGGGGCTTGGGTTGTTTCCGCCGCAAGGTCCATCTTTTCTGTGGTCAAAGAACGGATTCGTTTGCGGTCACTAGGCGTCTGCTGAAGAAGTCGTTGCCGTTGCGCCGATCCAGGGTGGCCGCGCCATCGGCTGCGATTGTATGCAGACGGTCGCGCAGGTCCTGCGCGCTCAGGTCCTCCCATTCGAGGCTGGATTGCCGGGTGAGGCGCATGGTCCGTTGCGGATTGGTGACGCTGAGCATGCCGACGGCGGCGGTGCAGAACAGGGTTTTGTTGTCGATGGCGTGATCGGCCAAGGCCTCGCCCAGCGAGGCCTCTAGGAAGGGGATGCCACTACGGCGGTTTTTGGTCAGGCCGTAATATTCCAGAACGAAGGAACGGTTATACACCCAGCCTTGGGGATCCTTGCGAAACCGCTTGCGAACGTGCTTCAGCTTCTCTTCTGCAAGATCCATTTGTCCCGTCTCCATCCATGGACGAAGCAGGTAGGTGTAGGTCGAATCAGGAACGGCGTTGCAACGCATTGTGGCTTGGAGGATCGGGGCGGCCGTTTTCAACGCGTCTTCCGGTCGCTCTTGCAGCATCAGCATCAGGACCTGAAAATCGAGGACGCAGGCTTCGCAAGAATCGAACTGGCCGCGTGTTGCTTGGTGATAACGTTGGCGGATTGTTTCGGCTGCCGCTAGGTCGCCCATTTCGGTGAGGGTTTTCATTTTAATGAAGGCGACGGTTTGCGCCTCCTCGGGACCAATGCGTCGTTCGAAGTCGTCGATGAACGATTCAATACGGCTTCGCGGAATGTTCGGGTATTGTACCAAGTCACTGCACATGGATTTGAACGCCCAGAGGAACCGGTGGCGGAGGTGGTCATGGAACTCTTCGGGCGAGATTTCATAGCGTTGGTCCAACCATGCCATCGCGACCAGGCTTCGATCACTGGCACCCGTTTGACTGGTGGCGTCCGCATAGTCCAAACGTGACACGATCCCCAAGTAGGGATCTTTGTCGGCGTCTGTCATCTCAATCACGCGTTCCAGTAGCGCGACTTTTTGTTCCCCGAATGGCAGAGTCCTAGATTGGTCATAATATTCCCACGCTTCCATGTCTCGGTTCGAACATGTCGTCTCTTCTGGGTCCATCATTTCCGTGCCTTGAAAGAATGAACAGTTGACCTATGCTACCGCAGACCTCAGGTCCGCCACCCACTTTACCTCGCTCCACCCACGCTACACCCAAGCTACACCCACGCTACACCCACGCTTTCATGAAAAAGACTTTCGCCGAACTCGGCCTTTCCGATCCTGTTCTCAAAGCCGTCACCGACAAAGGCTACGAGACCCCATCTCCGATCCAGGCCCTCGCGGTGCCGGCGGTTCTCACTGGTCGCGACGTGCTCGCCGCCGCTCAAACCGGTACCGGCAAGACGGCTGGCTTCACGCTGCCGATGGTGCAGATGCTGAGCAAGTCGATGCCGAAGAAACCGTTTATTCGCGCCTTGGTGCTCACGCCCACCCGCGAACTCGCGGCGCAGGTTCAGAAGAGCGTGGTCGACTACGGCAAGTACCTCGAACTCGAAAGCATGGTGGTGTTCGGCGGGGTGAACATCAAACCGCAGATCCGCATGCTGCGCCAAGGTGTCGATATCCTCGTCGCCACCCCCGGTCGCCTGCTCGACCTTTGCAGCCAGAAGGAGTGCAAGCTCGACCGGGTAGAAATGCTCGTGCTCGATGAAGCCGACCGGATGCTCGACATGGGCTTTGTCCACGACATCCGCCGGGTCGTCGAACTGGTGCCGAAGAACCGTCAGACCCTGTTGTTCTCGGCGACCTTCTCAAAAGAGATCCGCCGCATGACCCGCGAGTTTTTGAATGATCCGATCACCGTTGAGGTGAGTCCGGAGACGCCGGCCGCCGAGCTGGTCGAGCAACGCGCCTACCGCTGCGACCAAAACCAAAAAACCGCGCTGACGATCCGTCTGATCAAAGACGGGGATTGGGAACAAGTGCTGGTCTTCACCCGAACCAAGCACGGGGCCAACCGCCTCAGCCAGAAGTTGGATAAAGCCGGCATCGAAAGCCGCGCCATTCACGGCAACAAGTCGCAGGGGGCGCGGACCAAAGCGCTGGAAGGGTTCAAGGCGCGCAAGATCCGTGTCTTGGTGGCGACCGATATCGCGGCGCGCGGACTCGATATCTCGCATCTGCCCATCGTGATGAACTACGAGTTGCCGAACGTGGCCGAGGACTATGTTCACCGGATCGGTCGCACCGGCCGCGCCGGCATGGAAGGCAAAGCCATCTCGCTAGTGTGCAATGACGAACGCCCCTTTTTCACCGACATTCAAAAATTGGTGAAACAGAAGATTCCGCTCGATGTGCTGGACGGTTTCGAACCCGGTCTCTGGCCGGACAAACCACCGACGACGAAAGAAGTCATGCAGGCCGCCGAAGCCCGCAAGAAGGCGGCCCGGGCTGCGCGCGGTCCGCGCAAAGGCGGCGGCGGTGGCGGTCGCGGTGGTCGCTACGGTGGCGGCAAAGGCGGCGGCGGTCGCGGCGGCAGCGGTGGCGGTGGTGGCGGAGGTGGCGGTAATCGCCGTCGCTCGCAAGGGCGTCGTTCGTCGAGCGGTCGCAAATAGTCCGGCAGCGGTAATTTTCAAGTTTCTGGATGCCGAGTCCATTGCGGATCGTCGCCCGGGCGGGGCCGGCCTCCCACTTTAATCTCCGGCAGCGCATCGCAACAACCGATTAAAGTCGAGTAGGCGGACGGGCAGGTCGTGCCGTCTCGTTTTTCCTCGCCTCCTCCGATGGACTTGGCAATTACCAGCCAGAGATGGATGTTGTCGATTCACATACTGGTGGCGAACCAACCCGGTTGATCATTCGGGGCGGTCCTGACTTGGGTTCGGGCTCGCTCGCCGAACGTCGTGCCGTGTTCGCCCGTGACTTCGACCATGTCCGACGCCGTTGCATCAACGAACCGCGTGGTTCGGATTTCCTCGTCGGGGGCTTGCTCTGCGAACCGATCGATCCCAACTGCACAGCCGGCGTGATCTTCTTTAATAACGTCGGCATGCTGCACATGTGCGGACACGGCACCATGGGCGTGGCGGCGACCTTGGTCCATCTCGGGAGAATTGGGCCGGGGGTGCACCAACTCGAAACCCCAGTCGGTGTGGTCACGATGGAGGTGCATGATGCCAACCGAGTGACGATCCAGAATGTGCCAAGCTGGCGCTACCGTGAGGCCGTCTCCGTCGACGTTCCCGAACGCGGTCAAGTCACCGGGGACATCGTCTGGGGCGGGAACTGGTTCTTCTGTTGTAACGAACCGCCCTGTGAATTAGTACGGAGCAACGTGCGCGAACTCACGGACGCGGCGGAGGCAGTGAAGGCGGCATTGGTCGCCCAGGGTATCACTGGCGCGCAGCACGGCGAAATTGATCACATTGACTTTTTTGGTCCGGGCCAGACGGTCGGCGCAGATAGCCGCAACTTTGTTTTATGTCCGGGCGGCGCGTATGATCGCTCGCCCTGCGGCACCGGCACCAGCGCCAAGCTGGCTACTCTTGCCGCCTCCGGCGCTCTCGAACCCGGGGTCACCTGGGTTCAGGAGAGCATCATCGGCAGCCGGTTTGAGGGCCACTATCGGTTGGCGAGCCAAGCGGAGGCTGCATCGGTCATGGCGTCAAACGGCAGTCCGGTCATCATTCCGTCGATTACCGGACGCGCGTTCATCACGGGTGAAGCGACGATAATTTCTCAGGAGGGCGACCCGTTCGCCAATGGAATCGAATGAAGAAATCCGTCGTGATCGTTGGTGCGGGTGTCGTCGGGTTGGCCTGTGCTCACTATTTGCGAGAGGCTGGCTACGGTGTCACGGTCGTCGACAAAGGGACCATTGCCGGGGAATGCTCGCACGGTAATTGCGGGTATATTTGTCCGAGCCATGTGCTACCCCTCACCGAACCCGGCGCGTTCAAAGTGGCCATGACCTCCTTGTTCAAGGCGGACGCGCCGTTCCGGGTGAAGCCTCAGGCGCGTCTCGATTTGTTCCACTGGATGTTTCAGTTCGCGAAACGCTGTACTCACGATCAGATGCTGAAAGCCAGTGTCCCGCTCAAGGCCATTTTAGATAGTTCGATGCGCGAGTATAAACGCCTCGTGTATGGGACGGGGATCTCCTGTGAGTTCCGCGAACTCGGCCTGCTGTACGTCCTGAAAACCGCAAAGGGGATGGAGGCGTTTACCAACACAGACCAACTACTCCGGGACGAGTTCGGGGTGGGAGCGACGCGCATCGATGGGGCAGATCTCCCCGCGTTGGACCCCGCCTTGAGAGACGGACTCGCGGGTGCCTTCCATTACGAGGGCGACTGCCATCTGCGGCCCGACATGCTCAACCGCAACTGGGCGGCCTACCTCAAAGTCTGGGGCGTTCACTTTATCGAACACTGCACCGTCGAATCGGTGGATCGTGGTCCGGGCAAGATCTTCGGACTCAATACAAGTCGCGGCCCCTTGATCGCTGACGAGTACGTCTTCGCGCTCGGCGCTCGCAGCCATTTATTCGCCGAACAGCTCGGCTGCCGAATCCCGGTCGAACCCGGCAAAGGCTACAGCGTAACCATGGCCCGTCCGGGTTTGTGTCCGATCTATCCGATGCTGTTTCCCGAACACAAAATCGGCGTCACCCCGTTCGAACGCGGCTACCGACTGGGGTCGATGATGGAGTTCGCCGGGTTCGACACGAGTATCCCCGAACGCCGGATTCAGCAGCTGCGCCGATCAGCCGAACCGTATTTGCGCGAGCCGCATACCGAAGTCGAAAAGGAACGCTGGTACGGCTGGCGTCCGATGACGTGGGATAGTCTGCCGATCATCGGCCGCGTTCCGGGAATGGCCAACGCCAGCCTGTGCACCGGCCATAACATGCTCGGACTCAGCCTCGCGCCGGCCAGCGGCCGACTGCTTGCCGAGATTGTCAGTGGTGACGAACAACACATCGCGGCAGAGGCGTTTTCGCCGACGAGATTTTAAAGGGCCGCCGAAAAATCGGCCGTGTGGGTAACGCCGAATCCATTCGGCGTTCGTCGTGCCGGAATTCATTCCGGTCGCTGGTTTGCCTCCGTCTATCTGCATAGAAAAAACGTTGGCCATCGCGGCAGGAGAGTTGCCTCGCCACTCCAGACACCCAGAGGCGTCTCCCTGCCCGAAACGTCTGGAAAAGCTTGACCTAGATTCGGATTGCGCAAACCCACGATCATTGGAATACCTGAACCAATGCCACCGCCGAGCCATTCCTCGCCGCCCGTCCAGTCGGGTGAAGCCGCGCCCGTTGTCGCGGTAGTTCGCGAGGTTCACTGTCTCGGTTTTGCCCACAACGAGGCGGCAAAAGAATTCGACCGGCGGTATCCGGATAACGCCAAAAACTTCAAAGCGTTCTTTGACGCCGGCAAGTTGGAACCTGGCAAGATCCACCTGTTCGATCGCGGTTCGAAACAACAGCCACGATATATTTTCAACGTGCCGACCAAGGTCCATTGGAAGGCACCGACCAAGATCAGCCAGATCCGGACAGCGATCACCAGACTGTTGGAGAAGTGCATGCTTCGCCATGTGAGCGTGTTGGAACTGGTCCCGTTCGAGGACGAGTCGGGTTCGGTGAGCTGGCCACAAATCCAACTCGAATTTCTCACCTCCTTCGCCCGGGTCCCGGATATCCAGTTGCGCTTCGGGACGGCGCTCCGGCCAAATTCTGCCGAGATGAAGCAGGTGACGATTTTCACCGATGGCGGCGCCGAACCCAATCCGGGGATCGGTGGCTTCGGTATTGTGTTGCAGTTCGGCAGCAAGCAAAAGGAACTGTCGCAGGGCTTCGAACACACCACCAACAACCGCATGGAATTGCTGGCGACCATCGTCGCCCTCGAATCCTTGAAGGAACCCTGCGCGGTCCGCTTGTATTCCGATTCGCGCTACTTCATCGACGCCGTCAACACCGGCAACGTGTTCCGGTGGCGGGCCAAGGCCTGGAAAAATGGAAAAGTCAAAAACGTCGATTTGTGGGAGCGGTTTCTGCTGGCCTACATCAATCACAACGTCGAATTGATGTGGGTGAAAGGCCATTCCGGGATTGCCGGTAACGAGCGTTGTGACGCCCTCGCATCTGCGGCGATTGCCGCGTCCCAATATGAGGTCGATCAGGGATACCTTGATTATCTCGAGCGGAAAGGAACAAGCACGTCCTCGCCGGGAGCGAAGAAGGAACAACAGACGGCAAATAAAAGGCCGGTGGGGAAACGCGGACCCAAGCCCAAAAAGATCGGCGATCCCTGCCGCAACTGCGACACGCCCTTGGTTCGGCGCGAGACCAAGAAGAGCAAAAAAGATTCGAAATACTACTTTCCGTGGCACCTTCATTGTCCGCAGTGCAACCGGATCTTTCATTTGGAAGAGGCAAAAGTCTACCGGACCTGACGAACGAAGCTTGTCAACCTGACCGCCTGCCTGTTTCAATCCAACCCGCCGATGCGCCTCTCCTACGATCTTCTGTTCCTCATCCCGCTGACGGCCCAACTGCTTCTGCTGCTGGCCGCCGCGTGGTACTATCGTCGTCGGCGTCCCTTGCGTGCTGCGCCGCGCCGCGCGCTAATTTTCCGTTGTACGCGTTGCTGGAAAATCTACCTCGATCAACGCCGGATTCCCCTGTCACGTTGCCCGGTCTGTTCGGTGCTCAACGAACCGATCAAACGATAAACGTTGACCACGCGTCGACTCTTTCTACGGTCCCGCTCGTTTAACAACGTTATCAACCAATGAAAAACAACATCCGTATTCCCACCGCGTCGTGGACGCTGGCCAGTCGGTCGCGCGTCGTTCAAGACTTTCTCAACCGTCCCTCGGTTTTCGAGCATGCGGAAGAGGCGGCGCATTCGGTGTTGAAGGACATTCGCAAGAACGGAGACGAAGCGGTGGCGAAGTACGCGAAGAAGTTCGACGGCTTCAAGGGCAGCGCCAAGGATTTTCGAGTGAGCGATGCCGAGATCGCGGCGGCCACCAAGCAGGTCGACCCTGCGTTCAAGCGGGCGGTTCGTGAAACCAAAAAACGGGTGACCACCTTTTGCAAAGCCGGCCTGCGCAAGGACTGGAAAATGAAAACGCCACGCGGAGGCATGCTCGGGGAACAATTTATGCCACTCGACCGGGTGGGCGCGTACATTCCCGGTGGCGCGGCACCACTCGCCTCGACGGCCATGATGACGATTGTCTTAGCCAAGGTTGCGGGTGTCCCCGAAGTGGTCGCCTGCACCCCGGCGAATCCGAAGACCGGCATCGATCCGTTTTTGCTCTACGCCGTGAGCCAAGCTGGCGCGGATGAGATTTATCGAGTCGGCGGCATTCAAGCGATCGGCGCGATGGCGTACGGCACCGACACGATCAGCGGCGTTCAGAAGATCGTCGGACCCGGCGGCCCCTATGTGACGGCCGCCAAGCGATTGGTCTACGGCACCGTCGCACTCGACTCCGTTGCGGGTCCGAGTGAGATCGCGATTTTGGCCGACGACAGCGTGCCAGCCTCGTTCGTGGCGGCCGACATGCTGTCGCAAGCCGAACACGGTACCGGCGCGGAGAAGTCGCTACTGGTCACGACCTCGAAGAAGCTGGCAGCGGAGGTGAAGAAGGAGTTGATCCGCCAAACCGCCGAACTCAGCCGAACCGAGATGATCGAAGAAGTGCTCAACAACGGCACGCTGATTGTGACCGTTCCTGATTTGGACACCGGCACCGAACTGATCAATCGCTTCGCCGCCGAACACTTGGAACTACTCACGCGCGACGCGAAAAGCCGGGCCAAAAAGATTCGTTGCGCCGGGGCAATTTTCATCGGGCCGTGGTCGCCGGAAAGCGCCGGCGATTTTGCTGCGGGCCCGAGCCACGTTCTGCCGACCGGTGGCACGGCCGCGTTCTTTAGTGGGCTGACGGTGGATGACTTTCGGCGCCGTTCGAGCATTATCGCTCTGAGCGAACGCGACCTGAAGGAAGTTCTGCCAGTGGTTGAAGCCTTTGGCCGAGTTGAAGGCTTGGACGCGCACGTGCGTTCGGCGCAGATCCGTTTCGAATAAGGAGCTGTGATGAGTCTGATTCGAAAATCTGTCGAAGCGATGCAGGGCTATGTCCCGGGGGAGCAGCCGAAGGATCCCGAGATCTTGAAGCTCAACACCAACGAGAACCCGTACCCGCCGAGTCCGAACGTGGCCGAAGCGCTGGTGGGCGCGACCGAACGGTTTCGTCTGTACCCCGACCCGGTGTGCATGAAACTGCGCGAGGCGATTGCCGAGTTGCATGGTGTTACGATCGAGCAGGTGATCGTCGGCAATGGTTCTGACGAGACCTTGGCCTTGTGCACGCGTGCGTTCGTGGAGAACAACGGCAGCATCGGCTGGCTCGAACCCAGCTATTCCCTGTATCCGATTCTGTCCGACATCGCCGATGTGGAGACGCGTCCGGTGCCGTTGACCACGGACTTCAAGTGGGCCGTTCCGGACGATTTCGAAACCAACTTGTTCTTCCTCACAAACCCGAACGCGCCGACCGGCATGATGGTCGAGAAGGGGACCTTGCTCGCGTTCTGCCAGCGCTTTGCCGGTGTGGTGGTGATCGACGAAGCTTACGCCGATTTTGCACCCGAGAACTGCATGGATCTGGTCGACCAAGTCGACAACCTGATCGTCATGCGCACCTTCTCCAAAAGCTACGGCTTGGCCGGCTTGCGGGTCGGTTACGCGGTCGGCGCGCCGAAGTTGATCGAGGCGATGTACAAGATCAAAGACAGCTACAATCTCAACCTGCTGACCCAACTGGCCGCTGAGGCGGCGATTCGTGATGACGCGTACAAGCGTGCGACCGCGGAGAAGATCATGGCGACGCG
>Ga0209186_1001223_pt1 | contig 19309 bp, 30 predicted proteins | sample SidtaG_FD_187426 | JGI IMG/M metagenome (GOLD analysis project Ga0209186, IMG submission 187426) | Marine algal microbial communities from Sidmouth, United Kingdom - Sidmouth_Male2 metaG (SPAdes) (version 2) | ecosystem: Host-associated > Algae > Red algae > Unclassified | place: Sidmouth...
TCGTCTCTATTTTGGTGGTTATTCGATCTTTATGATCGCTCGGTCGATCGACCCCGCCCCTTTACCGTCTGATAATAAAAGCACCATGGGACCGGGGTTCGCCGTCGTCGGCACCCCCGGCTCCCCGTCGGATGTTGCACGAACAAAGGTTCTTCTTCCTCGCCTCTAAGGTGATAGAGTTCGCTTTATCGTGCGTCTACGGTCGGTCGCCATTTACTGGTTATTTAACCATCGTCATTATTCCCACAGTCATGTCCCCCGACGTGCGGTAGCACGCGCCCTAGGGCGCGAGCTGGAGGGAACCCCTCATCTTCGACTTCCCGAGAAGATCATCCCTGCGGATGATCGTCAGGCAGCGATTTTGGATTGTGTGACGTACGCTTTGGCGAATACGGACGTCCGGTATGACCGGACGATGGCACACGGCCTAGGCCGTCTGCGTAAGGATGTCTCGGCCACCTTTGGTCGAGAAGCAAAGTGGGATGGGACGTCAGCCTTAGGCGTCTTTGAGTTCTTGAACCGCTTTGTTAAAGCGGGGAATGACAATGATGTGTCAGAGGGCAGAGCCCTCTACCTCCTCCCGGAGTTCACCAAGGGTGATCTCAAACGGGAGTTGTACACCGTCATGCCGTCCCTCCAAGGAGGGCGGAGTGGAGAGGTCAGTTTCTATATGGAACTGGTCAACTGGATCCTCCGCAAATATGCGGACGAGCAGTCGCTAAGCGACCGGGACGCTCTGTTCCACGGAGCCTCCCAGGAGGATGGTGAAACAGAGAACGGTTTCTACGTACGCCTTAGGGGGTTACGTCGCCTCTGTGGGTATATCCACACAGAGGGGCAGATGAAGAGCCGCTATACGCAGGGGCTCGGTTGGGGGATTCGCGCAGATGTGCGCGAACACAACACCGGCAATATGCCGATGGACCTCCTGGTGCAATATTCCCAGAGGAAGGGTGACGTCTGTCGCAGACGTCACGAGGAGCAACAGGCCGAAGAGGCCCGACGGGCCGAGGCCCGTCGAGAGCGTCGAGCTGCACGGCCGACACCACGCAAGTATGTTACCGCGGCGGTGACAGCCCCAACTAAGGTGGGGGAAGTCCCGTCAGGTCCTTCTCCAAGGGGTAAAGGGCGCTTTGGGCAGCCCAGGACTACAATTGCCTCGCATGTAACATGCGAGGACATTTCTTGCGTGAGTGTCCCCGCCTCGACGCGGTGACCAAGGCCCTGCTAAACAAGGCCTACGAGGAGCGTACGGCAGAACGTCCTCAAGAGGACCAGCCCCGTCCAAAGCAGACGGTGGCAGCCGTGGACACCAGCCTAGGGCCGCCTTGGTCGTCTTCGGATGACACTCCACCCCCAGGGGTGGAAGCCGAAGAGTTGGTTCAGGAGGACAAATCCTCCTCGGAAAACGAGTAACGGGGGCGGTGGTCCCGCCTCCCCCGAAAACTCTAAGGGCAACAAGGAGGTACAAATCTTCTCGGCGAGCCGGGAAGAACTTGCCTAAGCGGCCACAGGGGGTATCCCAAGGGAAACCCCCTGAGGGCACGGCATATGTATTCATGCCCTCTTCTAGCTATAAGCTAGTCGTCAGGTTTTTCCTGACGGAAGGTTTCGACCTTACCTCCCGGGCCATCCTGGATACAGGGAGTGGCCCCACGCTGATAAGCCGGCAGTTACTGCCGGACGACACCCAGCTATAACAGCTGGGTGAGTGGGCCTCTATGTTCCATGATGTCAATGGGGGCTGGCTCCCTCCCCATGGTGGGTTCAGTGTGTCTTGGTGTGGACCTTGGGGGCCAGACCTCCTACATCTCCTTTGGAGTTGTCGACAATATGAGTGTCCTAGCTATACTGGGCGCCTCCTTTATGGATATCGCAACAAAGAATATTGAGACTCAGGAGCAACATGTGGAGCTCCTCAATGGTACCAAGGTACCTATCCGAAGAGACAGTGCCCGCAAGGGGGACCCGATCGCGTCAGTCAGCGCGTTATGTGCGTGCCCCCAAGGGGGTACAGCTAAGAAAAGGCCGGCACGGAAGACCTGGGTACGACCCGGGACTATCGCACACATCCCCTTGAAGAGTACCTACACGGGGAATGGCTTCGTTGCGGGGCGACCCCCGTTATATCACAACCATGGGATACAGGTCGATTAGGGACCCGCCATCATGGTGGCGGTCGAGCCGATAACCGTCAAAGTGATGCACTTGGGCGCTACGCCCCTGCGGCTGACAACCGATATGACCGTGGGGTATATCGACCCCTATGAGGGGCCGACCTATGAGGTGTCCCCGGACGAGCTCCAGGAGCGCGACGGGACCTCCAAGGAGGAGAAAGAATCTCCACTCCCAGGAGTGGACGTGTCGTCGGTACCCGACGAATGGTCAGGGGCCCTTAGGGCCCTCTTGAAGAAGCATGCACCCCTCTGGGGGGGTAACTTGGAGTTGATACGCGGTGTGGAACACCGCATTCACCTGAAGCCCGGGGCTGTCCCCGTGAGGCAACACCCCTACAAGGCCGGGCCTTTGGCCCGGGAGAGAGACAAAGCTGAAGTCGAGCGCATGCGCTCGATGGGGTTATAGAACCCTCCACTGGGGGATGGGCTAGCCCAGTCGTTATGGTGCCGAAGCCTGATGGCTCGGTACGCTTCTGTATTGATTACAGAAAACTGAACTTGATGACCGTCAAGGACGCGTACCCCATTCCTAGGATGGATGAGTGCATATATTCCCTAGGGGATGCCAGGGTGTTATCCACCCTGGACTGCAATGCAGGCTACTGGCAGATAACAGTAGCCAAGGAGGATAAACACCTCACGGCTTTCACGTGCCATTCAGGCGCGTGGAAATGCGTGCGCCTCCCCTTTGGGTTGTGCAATGCCCCTGCCACCTTTCAAAGGGCTATGGATATGATCCTAGCAGGGGTCCAGTGGCAGATATGCTTAGTATATCTGGACGACGTTATCGTCTTCTCACGTTTCCCAGAGGAACACTTACAAAACCTCGATGAGGTGTTGACACGCCTAGGAAAGGCAGGGGTCACCTTAAAGGCGGCGAAATGCCACTTCTTTCAAGAAGAAGTGGAGTACCTCGGCCATGTTATCAGGCCGGGACGAGTACATGTCCTGGAGAAGAATCTCCGGGCACTGAGGGGCCTCCGGTATCCGGAGACCCAAACCCAGATGACAAGTTTCCTGGGTATGTGCGGTGTATATCGCCGCTTCGTGGCCGACTTCGCCAAGATAGCGAAGCCCCTTACAGCCTTGACGAGCACCAAGCTCCCCAAGAGGTTACCTCCCCCGAGGGAGGAGGAGTCGAAGGCTTTTGAAGAACTACGGGGACGGCTTTTGGCCGCCCCCATTCTCGCTCTCCCCAGGAGAGACGGGCACTACATCGTCGATGTAGACGCCAGCTATGAACAGCTGGGTTGTTGCTTACAGCAGCAACCACTCGATGGGGAGTATCACCCCATCGGCTACTATAGCCGTGCTCTTCTCCCTGCGGAGAAGAACTACTTCGCCACCGAGATAGAGGCGCTCGGCGTCGTTTGGGCGGTGACCTACTTGAGGTCATACCTCGAGCGGGCAGAGTTTGTGGTCCGGTGTGACCACCGGGCCCTACTATCGGTACTCACAAACATGAGTACGAACGCGCGGATAAACCGCTGGCGACTCCGATTATCGGAGTACACCTATGAGATCCGGCATAAGCCGGGTAAGGACCATAACGTCGCGGACGCGTTATCGCGTCTGCCCACGGACGGTCTCGAATCGACTCCCTTGGAGGAGGATATCCCCGTCCTGGCCGTCGAAGCCCGGGAGAGTGACGCCCTGGAGGCAGCATCGCCAGCCGAAGCCCCCCTGCGGGCGCTAACGGCCCAAGAGATCATCCTAGGCCAAGCCGAGGATGCCTTCTGTAATGAACGACTGAAAGAACTGGACGTTCTTTCACCGCCCGACCCCAAGGGGAGTCGGAAATTCTTCTTCTTTAGGGAGAAGAACGGGATCCTACGCCGACATTCGGTATATGGGAGGGAGACCCAAGTGGTCATCCCCGAGGCGCTGAAACAGCGCCTCTTTCGCTATCAAAACCAATCGGTGTTGGCCGGTCACCCGGGCTCGCTGAGGATGTATGACACCCTCCGCCGGTATGTCTACTGGCCTACTATGGTGGTAGACGTCTAAAAGCACGTGGAGCAATGCCCCGCGTGCGCGAAGAATCGCCTCTCCGAGAGGAGGCATACCTCCACAATGAAGCTGCTTCCAGCTCTCGAGCCCTTCTCGGGGCTCGCAATGGACCTTCTAGGCCCATTGACCACCTCTAGGGGTGGTCACAAGCATGTACTGGTAATATGTGTCGGTTTACCAAGTTGACGCGGGCCATCCCGTTACGGGATGCGACAGCGCTGACGGTATTGTCAGCATTCATTGACACTTGGGTGGCTGCCTATGGCATCCTCGAATCTGTCCTTACGGACAACGGACCTCAGTTTGCCTCGGTATATTACCAAGGCATTCTCGGTTAGCTGGGTATAGCCTCGAACTATACCTCTCCCTACCACCCCCAGACCCATGGGCAGGTGGAACGATACAACCGCACCTTGGTGCGGCGGCTCCGATGCCATATTGTGGAGCACTAGACAGAATGGGACAGTCATCTTTCCCTTCTTACTACTGCGTATAATACGCAGGTGCACGCGAGCACTGGGGAGATCCCCTTTGCCTTCGTGAGCCCTAGACGGCTCCAGCTTATCGGCATGGAGCGCAAGCCCCGGCTTAGACAAGCCGAGGAGAGAACTGAGGACGCCTCCACGGCGGCGGAGCAGTATGTTGAGGACCTTACGGCCCTCATCCCGGCGATTCGCCGGCAGCTGGGCTAAGCCCAAGCCACGTATATGCGGGCGTTTGACGCCCGCACCAAGGAAAAGAACAACTCGGTCAAGGCCGGGGACTGGGTTTATCTAGATGCCCACTCACGCTCTCCAAAGAAGCTTGGGTTTAAGACCCAAGGACCCTACATGAGGCTACAAACCGATGGACTTCGGTTTCTGGTGGAGAGCCCTAAGGGTCTCCGTACTGTGATCAGTGACAATGTCACTGGTGCCCCCGCACCACCGGCGCGGGGTGCCAATTGGACACGGGCCCTTAGGGCCCAAGCCCTCTTTAAGGTGGGCGATCAAATTCAGGAGGGCCCTGAATTTGTTTTCGAACGATTTCTGAACCACAGTTGGGATGATGACGGACAATTGAAGGTCCTCGTCAAAAGGTTCGGGTTTCCGGAACAGGAAGCCACGTGGCAATTGGCTTCTTCCCTCCCTAGGGAGACAATTCGCAAATAATGCTTGCGCAAACGTGTCAAGCTTCCCGCCTTGACGCGAGAAGGTGTTTTCTTTTCTGACCAAGTCGGAGAGCGGTCGTTAGGGACTACTGTGACTTCAAGTCACAGAAAAAGAAAAGAGCACAAGAAAAGAAGCTAAGCCTTTTATCCTCTACGGGGCCCGAGACCAGTCGATCGAAAGAAAGACGGCGCCCCCCCCCCTTAGGGAGGGGCGACAACGGGCGACACACAAAGCAGGAGGGGGACACAAGGACCTCTTGGTCACCCTGGTTACCAAGTCACCAACCCCCAGGGGACGGGTCCCATAGCCAGGATCATTGTCCTGGCTACGGTCCTCCTCAGGCGCATCGTAATGCGCCCCCGAGTACGTCGGTGGGTTCGCCGAAGGGCCCGTCTCAGCCCCATACAGAGCTTGCGACGAAGACCCGGCGCCCGCCCCATAGTGGGGCGGGGGAGAAGACGGCGGACGTCGGGGCGCCGCCGGCAAAGCCGCCCCTCGGGGCGGAGCCGACGAACCGGCCAAGTGCCGGAGTGACCATCCGGCCACAACCGTACTGGTGTCCGCCACGGCTGTATCGTACTCCTCCTTCAGAAGACGGCGGAGCGTCTCGGCTGTGCCGAGCTGGTACAGGGGCCCGACGTCCCGTTCCCCTGGGGGCGGGACACGATCGCAGCAACCTCGTTGCGCAGCCGCACTAAGGTGCGGCTTAACGCCATAATGAGCGTATGGTCCGCCCAAGTATTGATTATGGACGGGAGTTCCCCAAGGGAACGCCCCAAACTCGACCATACGGCCGGGTTGACGGGGCGAGGGGTACCCAACTGGGCAGACCCATCCCAACTGAAGAGAGGAAGGGGCGCCAGAGGGGGACCTGGGGGTCCCCCAAGAGAAGGAGTCGTCACACTGCTACCCCCAAGAGGGTAGACCCGGGGCTTTCATGAATAAATGGCACTCTGATATAATGGATAGATATACTCGGATATACTCAGATTCAAAAATAACGGGCCCGATTTTACATACTCTTATCTGCATGGTACCTCTATTTAATGGCTCCAAAGTGGATAAACGCAAGTCCAATGACTTAGCATGCCTGGGACGCAGGCATCCAACTACCTCAGGAAGCTTCACTTGCCAGGTTCCTCACAATGCGCAAAGTCGGGACAAAGGACGAAGGTACATGTTCGAGAAGTGCCGAACAGTAGTGAGAAAACTCAGGGCCGGTCATCGACAGTAAACAGATGTGACAAACGTCGCGCGCGGCCCCGCATGGAAGGCCCACAAACATCAGAACGAGTATCAAGGCAGAAGGCTAACCGAGATACCGAGATGGACGCCAAAGCCGAAGCCCCTTGCCTCACATTGACTTTCGCAAGCTCACTGCTGGTCATGGTCTGGCGTGGGCCGCGTTCACAACTTGCAGCACAACCCGCTCCTTGTTTTTTTCTTGGCAATACGTCTTGAAAGTACATCCTGTCGGACATACTTGTTCAATAATCTGATATATTCTGGATAGAATCCGTATTCTTATTCATATCCTTCTGGTATTGGCTGCGGATACGTATCTTATCCGTATTCAAGAAGTTGCGGCAAATGTCTTATCTGATTCAAAAAATGCTGGTGTTGAGTATATCTGAGTGGTCACAAATTTGGCAGATTCATAAGCCCCTGGGGTAGACCCGACGAGTCCGCGCGTGTCTGCCGGGAACGCGGGACACGTAGGCCGGGCGCGATACCCCACCCCAGGAGGGGGGCCTCAGGGCGAGAGGGGAGGAGGCCGAGGCGGCCGGGGCCGACGGGGGCTCTGGAGCCACCACGAGGCCTACACTAGCCGACCCAGCGTCCGCCAAGTCCCGATCCAAGGGTCGGATGCGGAGACCGACGTGGAAATCCCTCCCATACGGGAGGAGGGGGTCCCCCAAACCCTCCGAGCGGACCAAGGTCCCCTCGTCATCCAACACCTTGGCGCAACGGAAGACCCCTCGGGGTCCCCCTAGCCACTGAAGCCAATCCGGCGCCGCCCGCTCCTCGATGAGTAGGAGGAGCTTCAGCCCGGCCTCAAGAAGAGGTCGGGTCGACGGGTCGGCCGAGCACAAGCGCTCGGGCGTCAGGTCGGCAAAAGCCGACCGAATGGCCATCGGCAAACGCCAGAGATGCCCATGGTGGCGAATGCTTCCTATGAAGACGTCCGCCACCTCGACGGCCCACAGGGCCGCCAACATCAGATGATAGGGACCCCCAAGGGGCTCCCCCATGAGCTGGCTCCCCTGGAGTGCCAGCATCTGGGGCACCCGCGCGGCCATATCGCGGGGCACTTCAACGTGCTCCCACCACACTGGTGTGGTGGGATACAGGGCCTTGCGACGTACCACAGGTACGTCGCGCACCTCACGCTGTTCATACAGCGTGAGAAGGTGGAGGGAGGTGCGAGCCGTCCACTCCCCCATCGCAACCGGCACAGTCCACCTCATTTAACTTAAGGGGAGACCCAGGATAATACTCCCAGGAGAAGTGGGGCTTTTCCCCCACCTCGGGGGGGATCCCTTGAACGGCCAAGTGCCGAAGCACTTGGCACACTCGCCAATCCTCCCGATTACGGAGGAAGGGAAAGTCCGTCACCGTCCCCTCGGGGACGGCGTAAAGGGTGTCGTACATCCCCCGGATGGTCGTCCATATGGCCGTCATACGAAGGCTGTCGACAGCGTCAAAGCGCTGTTCGACAATCGATCCCCCTAGGGGGGTCCACGGGTAACGCCCATACTTGTCGTCGACGACCGCTGGGGTTGGCCACGAGGCCGACAGGAGGTTGGCGAGGACGTCATCTTCAATGTCCTCCTCGGGGCCCAAAAGAGCGCCCGTGCTCTCGGCCTCACGATCGACCGCCATGGCAGCCGGCGCGTCGGGAGCCGCAGAAGACGCCATCCCGCCTCGAGAGGCGGGGAACCGGGAAGATAAGGACGCCCCACCCCAGGGTGGGGCACACGGACAATGTGGGAAGCCGGGAGAACCCGATCGCGCCCGACGGGGTCGTCCTCCCGGTGACGACAAGGGTACCGACCAGGAGAGTCGGGACCCCCCGGCCGTATGGCGCCTCGGAGCGAGCCCCCAGGGGCACGCTGACAGGGAGCCACAGGGCAGGGTTTCCCCCTGGCCTAGGGAGGGGGTGGCGAGACACCTCCCCCGGTCCCGCGAGACGCGGGCCCTGAGGTGATGGATATGTGGGGGAGACCCCCTGTCAAGGGTGACACGGTCCCCGGCATGAGCTAGGTACGGGTCGTGACCAGTCACGTAACACCCCCCTAGAGGGGTAGCGTGGGACAGCCCCCTTGGGCGGATGTCCAGGGAGCCCCAGGGCCACACATGAAACGAACCCTCTAGAGGGGCGCGAGGCGAGGAACACCCGATCGGGCCCCCCTGGAGGGGTCTGACACGCACAAGGGAGGCACACGTCTTCCCGAATCCGGGCCCTCTGGAGGGACCGGGAAGCTTGTGGAAGCTTCCGCAATCCGAGCGTAAGCCGGACCGAGATATGATCTCGACCAGGGATAAAATCTCACCGGAATTCTATCCGGGAAAATTGAACAATCTTGGGATAAGTCCCGAGGTAATGGTTGTGGGTAAATCCTGAAATCTAGGAAGTCTGAGTGACTTTCCTGCTTCCGCCCGAGACGGGCGGGGGACCCCTTCCAGTGGAAGGGTTGTCAGGGATGCTGGGCAGGGCCACTAGAGGCCCGGGCCTGAGACCGTGGCCCGTTGGGCACCGGTCCCCCCATGGTAGCGCCCGGGGGTCGGCACTGCGCACGTCCTACGTCTTGTTTCTGAGGGTATATGAGTGTGTGCTTTGGGGTCATCGTGCGTGTTAGAATAAATCATCGTTGCGTTTGCGTTAACTCCGTTGTTTTGGTGCGCTTCGCGCCCAGTGATCCCGGCGTTCGCGTTGTATCTCTGGCGTGGCGTTCCGCATCCTGTGCTGGGTTCTCCGACGGGGTTATACCCCGTCGGCTGTGAGGGCAGGATCCACTACAACGGCGTTGCGCGGCAATGTGATGGTCTTTGTCTTTCTGACCGGCTGCGTGGATACTGGAGGCACCGTGGAGACATTTGCGGGAGGCTCAATGCTCAAGAAGGGCCGCAAGCAGTAGCGCGGGTGGGAGCCTCTCGACGACGGCGGGGTGCGCCTGGAACTCATTGACTTTCTCCGCGTGGTCTTTGTGTGCCTCCGGGCGGCGTGTGCTCTAGCTATGGACATCCTTGGCGGGCCGCGTGACCTCCTCCGTCGTGTTCCTCGGCCGCTCATTGAGGCCGTCAAGGCCACCGCTACTGATTTTTTGGACGATGCCAACGAGATCAGCGGTGGCAAGCCGCCCGATGACGATGCCAAAGAGAGTATGGGCGCCCTCTATCAAGGCGACATTGAAAATCAAGACGAGCGCGATGTGATATCGGTCGACGACCAGCAGGGCGAGGATACTGGAGAGGCGGCTTCGGACGGCGGATGGGCGAGCGATGGGGTGCTGTGCGACAGTGGCATCGTCCACAACTCTGAGAAGTATACCGACGAATACTGCGGCGTAGGAACAGCCTTCGCACCTCCCACCGGAGCGTGGGACGACCAAGTGCCTCTACGCTTCTACGCGGAGCTATTGTCCGAGCCCGTGCGGGCCGACACTGGTGGCGCCAGCGGCTCTCCGCGGATTCCAAACCTCGTGCTGCAGCTGCGTATCGGCATGCCGTGCACGGCAGTGTCCGCCCTGAGGCTGGTCAGCATTTTCCGCACTGTGGTGGTCGACCCAGGCACCGTGTAGGCGCCCGGCGACAATTGGTCCGCCGTCGACGCTGTATTTGACTGAGGTTTCTCCGACGACTTCACAATGGCGCCATTGTCGGATGTGGTTGCGCGGGCGGACGTCAGCGAGCTGCGTCTTCTGAGGGGCGCGGTCGCGCGTCTGACGCCTGCTCTGTGTGCCGCCGCGGGGCTACAACAAGAGTTCGGTGAGCTCTTACTGTGCTTGGTCGAGACGCGCTCGGAATATAAGGACTTCGAGGCAGAGGCGGCGCCATCCGACTCTGACGACAACTCGGTGCTGTCGCGCAGCCAAGTATCAGACGAGGTCTGCGACAGCGACGATGAGGGCATCTCCAAGGAGGCGATGGAGAGAGCCTACCCCGAACAGTTCTTCTTGGAGCAGCCGTACACCCTCATGTGGCGCCTGCCGGAGGCGACCGCTGCCGCGTACGCCTCCGCGTACACCCTACCCGACGGATACGTAGATAAAGTTTTGCGGACGGGCATCTGGGAGCCGGGGCTGCCTGTATCCTGCTCGATTCCGGGCTTTGCGGGTTCTTCGACAGCGAAGACAGACTTCCCCAACTGCCAGCACGACATGGGCAAGCAGAAGGCCCACACGGACGGAACCCCTGAGGGCTGTTGCACGTGCAAGCACCCTAACTTCTTGGGTTTTGTGTCGCTGGACAAGTCCGAGAGCCAACGGATGCCTGTTGAGTTCGTCGTGCAGCAGTTTTCCACCCCGCCCGACACGTGCATCTGCGAATTTGCCTGCGCTGCGCTTAGGACGGCGCTCATGCGCATCCCGCAAGTGACCAAGAAGGTGTCCTTGCGCGTGGACCGCTTTCTCTGGCGCAACAACCACACGCTGTGTAGCAGTTCCATGTCTCCTGACTCGTACGTGTCAATGGATGGCACCAGCACTTCGTCTTCGGAGGAGCGCAGCAACTTCTCGCGCCGGCACCAGCACCACCTCCGCCAGATGAATCAAGACGCGTTCATCATGTTCACTGTCTACCAGCAGGCCTTTTCCAACGTCGACGCCATGTACCGTGACAGCGTCACCAAGCTGAAGACCATCAAGTGACCCGAGTGGTATCAACGGACGCACGTGGAAATTGAATTAAAACGGGTGCGCTTGTCTTTTTTTTCCCAACGGCGGCAGATGCACTTGGCATGAGAAGGAATGAAGGGATAATAGACGGTCTTTCTATATTGCTGATCCCCGAATTTTGTCCTGGTGCACCGAGACTGAGTTGCGGACAGACTCTCTCCACCAATCAGATACGCCCCTGGGACTGACAGTGAGCTTCTGATTGCTTACATGGGCCCATATGGCCTGGAAATAGACATCAGCTCCCGTTTTATTCAGCACTTCTGGCAAGAAAACTGTAGAAAATCTCAAGATCTCGCCTGGGCAGCTTGCTCCGTGCCAAGAAAGAGCGGATCAAGCGGCAACAAACAGTGAGTTCTGCTAGATGCAAGGTCCTGGCACCGAATGTGGGCTTTCTATTCGCTTCAATGCCCTCTTACTGTCGTTGTAGACAAAGAGAATGCTCTTTTTCACACTCAGTCTCTGTCTCTGTCGCCCAGGACAAAGTTCTCGGATCAGCAATACCAGCGGCGTCACCAGTGCGCAGTATGTGGAAGAGGGCCCTACCAATCGTGGTGGGGGGTAGGTAGAGGGCGCGTGCATGTCCCTCGGAATCTTACGACCGCTAACATGCAGGTGAACTCAGCTACGGTTGTGGCGGTAGTGGCTACGGCCACCTGTTCCTTCCGCGACTGACAGAGGACAGCCTCAACCGTCTCACAATGAGAACTGGCAGAGATGGTGTCGGGGGACGGCGTATCATCATCGATAGGCAGCAGCTGTAGCACTGAGAGTGAGGCGAATGACAGAAGCATTGTGTGTTCAGCTGTGACAGCCAGATTCATATGTGCGTCTGGACCGGAACGCGTCCGTTTGTCTAGTGCGGGCGCCTCTCTGGGCCGTGACGGGACGCGTTCAGTGCCCACCCCGTCGCCCACCAGTGGTCGACGCACTTTCCCGCCCAGCGCCTAGCGGTTGATCTGTCGGTTGGCCGTAGCGGAACTACGGAAGCAGGGCTAGAGGGGACTACAAGCACACACTCCGGCAGAAACCTGCAGTTTCAGACTAGTTGTGATTCCGTTCTTGCGCAGTGTTCTCGTGTCTGGAGGCGCTCAGAGCTCGCATTCTCGCGGACGGCGACGGGGAGGACTTAAAGACAGTGCAACAGAGTGGTATGAAACGGCCAGGGGCAGCACTGGCGCTGCGATGCAGTGGCGGCCATCTACTTCTCGGCACTGGAAGGTCTCGCCATAGCAGACAATGTGCTCAGATGATGCATTTTTCCCGGTGTGCATTGGTTTCCGAAACGATACCTGTTCATCTAGACTGGCATTCACCCTCAACCGCTTCGCTGGGCCCGATCCTGATGATCAGGGATACGGATCATGGGGGGTCTGGAAGCTATCTGGGCCATTCAAGCAACCCCCTCCATCAGCTCATGCCCCGTCCTTCCGCTGCACCACTCCAAGCCGCCACGCTCCACCCGGCGGCCAACACCACCCCAGTACCACGCATGGCGCACCAATCGACTTTTGGACGCATCCTCTCCACGGAGCCGGCCTGCTCCCCGCCCCTCTCGCACTCCGCGGCACAGTCAGAGAGCTGGTAAACACCTCGCAGGGTGTGACGCCTCCGAGTAGCCTGCCGGCCCTTTCTGCTGTCTGCTGCCGCCCGTGGGGCGCTCGCAGAGGTGTGCGCATCACGATAGGCTATTATCCATCGCCCTCTCGCCCCATTCCCTGCCCCAAGACGACTGCCGTCGCCTTGTGGAAGCGAAGAGCATGGAGATGTGACTATGTGAATGGGTGCGTATGCAGCTGTAGAGGAGAGAGCGGTGGGGGCGCGAGGTGCTTTCTTCTGGGAGTGGTGTTTGTTTACTCCCGCATTCGTTTTCTTGGACCCGATGTGGGACCGCTTTGCTCTTTTCACCCGCTTCTTCAGTGTTCATCCTCGTTGCTCGGTATCGATTCATGCGCGGGACTGCCAGCGATAGACCTCATCAGTAGGGGGGTTCATCTGATCCAAACGGGTCCCGGGACCGAGAGGGGTTCTCGCGGTCTTAGCGGCTGCAAGCCAGCCTTTCCCGAATCTGACCGCGTTTGGTACAGGTCAGCCGGTCAATTGTCTAAGAGACACATGAACATGATTGCCAAGTCATTCGCGACAGGATTCGCTCCGATCCCCCACGTGGTCAGACACAGAATGGAGAACAGTCACATGTCACTCGCAATCGTCAAATAGTTCTCGTCGTCTCCCCTCTCGCGTCCCCCATCGCATCTGTTCAACCGACACAGCGGTACGCGCCCGCCATGGCGCGCATCTCGCAGCGGCAGAGATCTAATCGCCAAGCGACTCGGCGGGTACGCATCTTCACGCTCGTGGTCAGCCCGAAGGTATCTTACTCGTGCGATCTTGACGCCATCGAGGGCCGAAGTGAAGACGCTGTCCGTTTCTCTTCTGTTGCTGGAGTGGAACAGGCTGCGCACTTTTATTCATAATAGGTACTTGCACATGAGGCGTGGCTTTGTCTCGACGAGTGCGGAGTGGGGCATGTATGTCCTGGATGCACTGCCAGAGCACCCGCGGCGCGGTGTTTTGCGCATGGGCCATAGTACATTAGATATACTGCCGAACCTTCTTAACGAGAACCGCAATGATTCTTGTGCGCATGGAGGGAAGCCTATCTCGACGGATCGGGTGCAAAAGATTGCGCTTTTTCGGTTGGGCTCCATGGAAGTTCTGAAAGTACGTTTGATGACGTGTTGGCATGAAAAGCGACACGTTACAAGCGGGGAAGTAGAGGCCCGCCGTTCAAGACCAGTGCTGACGCAATCGCTCTATTCTTGAATGTGTCTGTCAGTTATTTTCTTTTTTCTTCCTTTTCTTTTTCGATTTGCACGCAGATGTGAACGCTGATGCCAACATCTTTGGGGTGAGTGCAAGGTCAGTCAGGAACTGCACCTCACGCTTCATCGCGGCGGTCAGCAATCTATCGTTCAGGCTCATTGTATGGCCATCCGAGAGCACGAGGGCAGAGCTTGCCGTGTTCGCATGGGAAAGGTTTGAGCTTCAGGGGTGCATTGGGTCAGTAGACGGCTCCCAGGTGCCCCTAGCGTACGCGCCGCACGTGCAACCATGGATTTTGTGGAACCACCATGACCGCTAGAGTATTCATATATTGCTGGCCTCCAAAAAAAGGCGCTTGCAGAGTGGTTGCAATCATTCAACAGCGTACGTGGACCAGTGGAAAGGCTAGAAATCACCTGAGTTCCTTACAGAGTCTCCCAATGCAGCTCTGAGCACTGAAAACGCACATCAGGATCTCAAGAAACCTGAAAAACTTTGTTGATCTCATGAGAAATCAGAGGTCTGGCCCAGTACCCTCTCCATTCCCTCCTCAGGCCCACGCAAGCGGCCCAGAGATCTCAGGAAATTTCATTGTGGTTAGCAATGGCTCTTCGTGACTCCTGCAAGATACGGTGATTGGCTGGCAAGATAACTGGCGGAAACTCTCAGCCAATAGTTCTATCGTGGCTTGTCGAACAGCCAATCCGACTTCATTTCTACACCCTGTCGTCGGCTCTGCCTCCCTTCTCTCTGCAACCGCCAATTTTTGGAGGTTAGCAAAACTTGGTGCTGAGTGATCGTAACCGCAGTATCATTGCTGTGACGCTTGGCGTTTCAGGTTTGGCATCGGACGCCACGGTACAACAGCAAGCGCATTGGGCACGCTTCCCAGGTTCTCTTTTTTCTCTTGGCGAGAGGTTGGTTGGAGACAAGGGAATGCAGTATACGGACAGGGTGGTGGGTCCTTGCATCGGACAGCGCGGGCAAAGCGCGATTAAAAAAAGAACTTTGACTGGCAACTTTCTCGCTATCGTGTCACGTCTGAGCACACGCTTTGTATCGTGAAGGGGGCGCTGGGCGATCTTGGCAGAGCTGTATCTTCCTGTAGAATCTGAGGAGGACTTTCTGTCGGAACTGGGGTGGATATTGGCATGCTGTGTGCTCCACAATGTTTTCAACTCTGTGAATGACGGGCGTTTCCAGCGTGGTCCGACCCCGGACGCGGCACAGGAGCCACTGCTGGCTCACCCGAGTGCGGAGGCAACTTGTTCGACAGTCAAGCGGCATGTAGATGCTTTTATGAAGGGCACTGGCGTGTACAAGTACTGAGGTCGTGATAAAAAAACCGCGTGTCTTATGCATCCGCTGTGCCCTACGCTCTCCTTCGGCGTGCAAAGGCCCGAGCGCATGGACTCCCAACAGCAAAACGACGGCACTCTGTGTCCAATGCTCTATCCATGAAAATAAACAGTTGCAGAGCGCCGAAAGCCTGCTCAACTGAAAACGTCACACACCATCCCATGTCAGCTCCCACGGGGCACTTGAATCCTACCGCGAGCCTCATCAGATGGGGCCACACCCCTTCCACTGCCGACTGTTGAACCCACGTGCGCACGCCCTGCCCTATACTTTCTAGACGATGCTATTCCCCCACCCATCGCGCTGGCCCCACCCCTCTCCGCACTGGCTCTACCCACCGCGCTCTCCGCACCTGCCGCGCTTTGCCCGCCCTCAGCCGTCGAAGTTCCCGCGCCCAGTGCCGTGCGCCCCGAAGTCAAATCCCCAGACACTGGCATTGACGAATGAAGTTGAGGGATGGACGCGTCTCTCGTCTAAAGGATCAGCTCCTTCAGGACCCTCAGCTTCTCTCGGGAAAACCGAGCTCTGTGCCGTCACTAGCGCTTCCACGGCCTGCTGATCGGCCTCGTGCGCTAGCCTCTCCGCCTCGCGGCTCTCGCGCTCCTCCTGCATTCCGTCCAGCTGGTAGTGGCGCGTCGTGGAAGCGAGGATTGTCTCCACCGCTCGTGCCGTAGCAATGGCTTGCAGCTCCAAAACTGTTTGGCAACGTTCGCCTGCGCTGCCGGCGCGCTCGCTGGCGAGCGCGTGCCCTCAATAATGGCCATCATTGAGCTGTCATCACCCAGCGCCGTCCGCCCGTCCTCATCGGGAGTGAGGGACTGGCGCGACCGACAGCTCGATCCCCCCCGCTAAGCGCGCGGCAACGCCGTCTTCGAGACAGCTGGCGCCCGGCGTGCTGTGGAAGAACGGACACAAGGGGACATCAGGCCACAGTTGCAACAGGAGCTTCAAGAGGACCCAAGGGTGCAGCTTCACCACCACTTCTTTACTTACTGTCCGACTCGGAATGCTTTCTGGTGGCCTTCGATTTGCTCGCGGCGTTTTTCGTAGCCGCGCTCTTGACGGTGTTACCCTCGAACAGCACGCTGCGGCTGGCCGCGCGCCCGTATGTCGGCGGCGTCTCGCACGCGCCGCCGGTGCGCGCGAGGTTGCTCTTGGAAGTATTTAACAGCTTGGCCATCTCATCGGCGGTCCTCCTCCAGGCGGCCGCCTTCTTGCAGTCGTTGCTTCTCTCGGCCCTGACTCTGTCCCGCGGGCTCAACCCTGTGGAGTGCTCGTTGATGTTGGCGCGGCCCGACATGTAAGCACGAACTGTGTCCATCAGTTAGTGCACGGCATTCTAATTGAATGTCTTCAGGGAGTTGTTCTTCTTAAAGGAGAAGGGCTTGTCAACCCACCACGCCTATTCAAGGCCGCCTCAAGCGCCTCTTTTGGATATCAAGGCACGCTAGGCCACCCGATTGGGCCGGTCTCACAATTGAAGCATGTCATTGGCTGCTGTTCTGACTGTCGGTGGGGTTCACAGATTGTGCACTGTGTGCCTCCACGCTGCTAAACGTTCAGGTCTTCAAGGCCATGGACCAATCAGCATGAAAAGAGTTCTACATTCTCAAGCTAGCGTGAAAGCTTCCTTCTGAACTGACTTGGTCTCACGCAATAGCCCAGACATCTATTCAGCCCAGGTAGTGGACGGAGCCTATCTGAGTTCCCGCAGCTGCCCATTGGAGACAAAAATCTACGACTCTTTGAGAACGTCTGTCTCACTCGATTGGAAACCACAAACTGGTCCGCGGCCCGCTTTCCCCTGTCCTCCAGCCGCTTTTTCATTGTTGCAAGGAAGTCCCGGTTCCAGCTCTTGTTCTGCCGCAGCCGCCGGCACTCAGACCGCAGCGGAAGGCTGGGTCCCGCCCTAAGCTTGCATATTCGGGCTTTGGAGCGTCTCAAAGCGTCCGACGAGACACAACTCAGTGCCATCGCCTGCACCAGCTTCCTGCACGACAGTAGGGCCGTCTCGGCTGTAAACCGGGGCGCGTGCTGGTTAAAAAGACCGTGCCATGACTCAATAGCTTGCTCTCCATAGAGCCTCGTACTCCCCCACGTGCCCATATACTGCCAAGAGTGAGCAAACAACATGTGAAGCTTAGGCGAAATGCTCGCCTCAAGAAAATAATCCTGGATGAGGCTGACAAACGCCCAAGCATCGGCCTTAAAATGAGCGTGCTCGTCGATGGGGATGGTTGCAGCTCGGTTGAGCTTTGGCAGCGCCCTTCGCCAGAGCTCCGAGGCGCTCTTATATGCTGCTAGCCGGGAGTCGCACACCAATGGGCGAAGGGAAGCCACAACCTCGGCTCTGACTGCCTACAATGACCACCTAGCATCAAGTGTACCTGCTGCATAAGCGTGGCCGGTAAGTACCCTAACGATACCTGTCATTTTACGCCAGCGGGCTTCTGACATGGTACACCTGAGCAGATCGGAAAAACGAGTAGACGACGTCACTGCCCTTTTGCGCACGAAGAGGATGGGCTTCCTTGGACACTTTGGTCCGCAACGCCTCAACGCTCCGAGAAAGTGACCAGACAACCCATACTGGACGATAGAGCGTTTATAGTTCGGATGGGCCGTTCTCAACTGTACGTTCGCCTTATCGCTGCATTTGTTCTTAGTGAGACACGATGAAGAGGAGATGGAAGAAGCAAGAAAGGAACCACGCGGGGTCAGTGGGAGAAATGAGGAGCGCTAGATGCATTGCGCACCTCTTCTGAGAGACAAGACGGTCCCTAGTGCGACGATCTCTCGTGCATCGTGCTCCGCGTCTCCCTTGAATTCGCACAAATGCTTCCACAGAAAGAACTGCGTCGCGGGCAATTACGAGCTTGTGATCTGCGTCTGTGCAGTTTGCATGAACTGAGTGATGCCTTGGGAAGAACTTCTGTGTGTGTTACGCTACCACACAAAACTGGATAGTATCTATGTCTCACATACGCGACCCCCTCCCCAGTACCTAGAAACGCACACAGAACCGCTCACACAAATTCCCTGACCACTAGATCAGGGAATCAACCAACACGGTGAAGACCGCTCGTAATTTCTTTGAGAGCTAGTGCAAGTTGCGGGGGTACTTGTTGAGACCAAAAAATACCTTCTTTTCGATCCGTCTGCAGCCCTTGAAAGTTTTGCAACCGTTTGTATGCACTAGGAGCGTTGGAACGGGTGGTCAGGTGTCCCGGACCAAGTTGGACGCCATGGGGAGGTCTCTCTCGCGCGTACGGTTCGCGACAGTGTTCATAGCGCAGGAAGCTGGATGTAAAGGGTCGTGAGGCGGGGTGCACGGTCTACGGGTCCCTCCGGCGGTGTGGCGCAGAGAAATGGCAATGGTACTTTGAGAGCGGCGGTCTCAGATGTCTCTGAGATGGTTTTTCTGCAATCGAACGCTTGAAAGCAGGACGTTGCGAGGCGTGCGCCGTGAAGGGAGGGGCCGTGGCACTGGGCGCGATGCGTGGGGCAGCGAGGATGGTGGGTGACTGACAAATTGCGGGAGTGGCGGCCAGAGAGCTCACTTGTCCGGTGTCCTCGACCAGTTGGTGTGCTCCTTCGACATGGGCGTTGTCAATGTATTTAGAGCATGCCAGACAGACTGTGAGATGGAATACTATCTTCGAGAACATCAGCAGGAGTATCACTTTGAGATCAATAAAAGGTTATCTCCTGGATTCATGGTCAAACAATTCCGAAGACGATGGCGCAGACCGCCCTGAGAGCACACCCAACAACGTCGGTTGCGAACGATCTGCGAACCGTTTAAGAGCGCAACGTGTGCGCCTATGAGTGGCCAAAAGCGTTTCGGCAGCGATATGCGCAGGCTCTGCGAACCCGCTCCGCTCGGATC
>Ga0209186_1001225_pt1 | contig 19296 bp, 29 predicted proteins | sample SidtaG_FD_187426 | JGI IMG/M metagenome (GOLD analysis project Ga0209186, IMG submission 187426) | Marine algal microbial communities from Sidmouth, United Kingdom - Sidmouth_Male2 metaG (SPAdes) (version 2) | ecosystem: Host-associated > Algae > Red algae > Unclassified | place: Sidmouth...
CTGTTGCTGGCGCCGTTGGGCGTGTGTCCCCGCCCCGTGGCGTGTGTCGGCGTGGTGGCTGGGTGCGGGGGGGGGTTGTGGGGTGCGCTGCGTTGGCCTTGAGCGGGCGGCGGCGCAGATTTGGCCGCGGCGTCGGCATCTCCCTTCACCGGCTCCATATCGGCGGTGGCCGCTGGCGTCGCGCCGTATTCCGTCACCCGTTTGGTGTCTTGTCGGTCTTGGCCGACGGGGAGGTCACGGTGTCGCGCATGTTTGGACGGCTGCCTCTTCTGCGTTTTTTGCTGGAACGTCCTGGTTATCGCAGAGTACAGTAGATGCTGATGCTGCGGGAGCCTTCACCTTTTGGTCTAATGTCAATGTGCTCTTGTTTTTCTTTTCAGGCCGCGCCTTTTCCTTCTGTCACATGTCAACGTGGTTTTTTTTTTGTTCTTGTCAGGCCGCGCCTCTTGAACTTAGATAAGAAATACATATCATCCGATGGCGTGTGACATATGTGTGGACAGTACGGGGCGGTGATTGCCCACCGCCGTCCGTGAGCAGACACGAAAGCTTCGACTGGTTTGTCCCATACACCGAATCAGCCTGCACCTTTTCATCTTGTTTTTCCCAGCGCGCAACCTCGCAGATTGCATCACAGCAGCATTATCAACATGCTTCTAGGAAAGATAGGGACACAGAGAACAACAACTTAACTGCCCTACAAACTCTGCATTCTACACAGCGTCGCTAGGCAACGATGACTCGCCACTACTCAACTCGTCTAAGTCAGCGCAACCCCCCTCTTTCTCCGCCTTGAACGAGTTCATGCGGTCGCGGAAGGCCTTGGCTTGCGCTTTCGTCATCGTTGGCTCCGCAGAGCTCTGCTTGGGTACCATCTCCGTGTTGGCTGCCACCAACGAGCGCATCTCGACGCACTCCACCGACAGAGATGAGCGCTCATCGCTCACAAGTCGCCCTGTAAACGAAAACGCGCGCTGACACGATGAAGAAGACCCAACCGCACCAAAGAAAGATCCAGCCAAAACAAAATAAGACGGGAACTGCTGACGGTTCCGAACCCAGAAAAAAAGGGCGGCCTCCCACTCTACCGTCTCAAAGAGCGGAAATAAAAGCAACAAGCTCCATGCGGGCGTGAGATGCGGGCGATCGGGGGCGCGTCGCCGACGACGTGCTTGACGATGCACCGCGTCCCCGTCCCCAGTGATTAAAAGAAGAGCGTGCCTCCATGCGCGCCTCGGAAGGACGCCGGGAGGAACAACCGCTGCCACCGACGAGGCCAGGAGTGGGCTCCATCGCTGGCTCTCCTCGTGCCTCAACGATCTTGCAGCAAATGTGCGCGACCGCCTCATCTGAGTCATTGTTGGGGTCGTCCACTTCCAGCCATGCCGCTACCCTTCTTCAGCATTCGGGCACCGCCAGGCGTCAGATATACCGAGCACAGCACGGCCTTGTTCTTCAGCCGATGCTTGGAGATGCCGACGGTGTTAAAGAACAGGCGGTCAATCTCGTCCCGTAGCGCGTGGACGGTAGTCCGTGCTGCATCGTCTGGGCACTCTCGGCCCGGCGTCTCCTCCACCCACGTCAAGACGCAGGGGTAGAGCCGCCCGTCAAGCTCAATGCCGGCATCGTCGGGGTAGTCGTCGATATACATCTCAATGGACGCAGAGCCAACAGCGAGGGGCAGCTCTGGGAAGACGGGCACGTTCAGAGCGTCCTCCAGCATCTTCTTTCAGAGAGAGACTACAAGGAGGAAACTCTCCGCCAGGGTGTCCGCTGTCTTCTCGCTGGCCTGGGTCACGTCTACAGCGGGAGAGAGCACGGCAATCAGCTTCCGGAGGACGTCCCAGTCGCGGTTGAGCAACCTGCGCTTCCGCTTGTCGGACGTCAGTGTCGTAGACCGGAAGAAAACCTACAATCGCGGCCACATAGTGTACAAGCGGCACAGCGCCAGGTACGTCGACCCCCAACGCGTGACCACGTCCTGTGTCAGGCTGCGAGACGCCACGTCTTCGGGCACGACGATCTGCGACAGCGCCAACGCCTGCACAGGAAAGTTCTCAAGAAGCGGATGGTGCCCCGCGGACGACCCAGGAACTGCCGTGCCGCCGTGTTCCGGCAGCTCTTCCGCGCACGCCCGGCGCGGCCGCCCAAAAGATCGATGCGGGATGCCCGTTGTGCGGCCGTCTCACCGGAACCACCCACAGCGTGTCTAACGGCGTTGTGGATCGCGTGGGCTGCACATGGCACCCAGGCACCCGAGAAGCTAATCATTGCTTTCCATACATTGGAGCCCGAAGCGGTCGTCGCCGTCGAGACGCCCTGCAGCTCCACCACCGAAACACGAAAGCCGGTTAACGGCCCACGAGCGGATGTTCTTGTAGTTGCGCCTCCCCGAGCACCGCCATACGCCGAAGGAAAGCTCCCGCACTGTCCCGGTTTCCAAGTCCGTCAGTCGAACGACAAGGGAGCTGTCGCTGCGGTGCGAGTGCTCCTCAGTCCACGGGTCGGTGACCACGTGGCAGAACGGCGCGCCTGCGTACGCTTCCTTTGCAGAGGACAGGAACGCCCGGAGACCGTCCGACACAAAGGAGGCGAACTCCGTGAGAAGATGCGCCACTGTGTCCAGCGCCGGGGGCGAGTATTGCGACTTGAGTCCGTCCAGGAAGAGCCGAACGTACGTGTTCTGGCCAAACGCATGTGGCGACCGCGTCATGACCTGCATCTGCACAAAGCGGAGGTGGTGCTCCCGCCGCGGCATCGGCTGCATGAACCGGCGAATCGTCCCATTAGCGGTCACAACGCGGGTCCGGCTCCCGCCCTGGGCGTTCTTGGCATGATGCAGCGCGGCTTGTAGATGATCGGCACGGCGGCTGGGCGAGGCCTTGCCCTTCGCTGTCCCCTCCATGTGCTTGGTTCCATTTCTAGGGGCCCCTGCTTTGAGAAAAGGAACGTGTCTGTGCCCGTCAGGGCGCACACACGACATCGTGCAAGAACCTCGCCGGCTGCGGCAGCGTCCTTGAGGCGCTCGTAAAGGTCCAATAGTCCCCGAAGAGGCGCTCTCGTGTCCGACTGCGCCTCGAAAGCATTTTCCAGCTGCCAGCCCTCGCCCTTGTGCATCACTGACAGCATGGGCGTGACCACCACGACGTCACGTCTGATTCCGACCTCACCACGGACAAAGTTCGTGAAGTCGGTGGCAGCAGGTACTGAGCCACTGCCCGTGCTGATAGGGCGCTTGCGCCGCCCCGTACCAGCCGTATCGGAGTCACCGGCACCTTCCGAGTCAGAGCCACTGGGTGGTGAGGGCGGGGATGCAGTGGGGGGTGCGGAGTCTTCCATAGAGGATGGCATGGTCGACGACGAGTGACTCGGGGTAAAGTGGCTAAGAAAGACGAACAGAAGCCGCCGGCCGACAGCGAAGATGGACGAGTCGCGCTGGGGACGCATATCGACTGCGCTTGGAGTGCGCTTCTTCAACGTCTGATGCACGTCGGCAGTGGTGACGTGCGGTCCAGTCCATTATTCCTCGCTTTGCCGCCGGGGCGTCTCTTCCAGCTTTGTGCAGCGGCCGTCGCAGGACATCTAGAAGCCACATGCCTTTCTGCGACCGTCTGACTGTCTGCCATCCACGTATGAGCGCTAATCGCGATCGGGTTAGCAAACTCTTCGCCGCTTCCAGTCAGCTAAATCAATGCGTCTCGAGATGGTCAGCTGACAACAGCGCAATGTCTCTTCGGAGAGATCTGGCGGCTTGAACGTTGTTCACCATGTGCCATTCTTCACTCAGCCGCGCTGAATCAAGCTTAGAGAATCTGTGGCTGACACTTTGACTGGAAGCCCCGGTCAAGCGCCTGGTGCAGTTCCTCTCGCGTCAGAACACCGTCACGGACTGCTTCTATGGCCATATTGTATCTAAAGCGAGCCTGGTGCATGTCTGATGTCCCGCCCGGACGCATGGTCGCTCTGGATCATGCGTTTGCGCGGCCTCGACTGATTCTTTTCGCGACTCAAGTTCTCTTTCCAGCGTATGCGCCATCCCACCGACTCAAGCTGTGTGCGCCGAGCAGGTCGCGCATCAGCTTTTCACATTTGCCCTCGTGCCTGATGCAAGAGCTGTCCTGCAAATGATGGCATTCCAGCGAGACCAAAATTTCATACAGCTCCCTGTTCCGACAGCTGCCCAGCACACTTCAAACCTGTTCTCTTTCTGGACAGGTGTCTGTCAGGGGGTACCAAAGCTAGAAGTAGCTGCTAAATAGAGACCAGAGAGAAACCTGCATGTCCCGCTAAACATCCCAACTGTCCCCAGGCTGGAAACCTTGATCAGGTACCATCGCGACCAAATGCCCAATGCTGGTCCTCAACGATGCCATACAGCGTCTCGCAGGCGGCGGTATGGCACAATGCAAGAGGCCCTGTCGCTTCCTAGGGACTGCCTGTCGACCATTCAGAGGTCGGATGCCATGCTCTCGAGAGCTATTTCTCTCGACTGCGGCCGCTGGCGCATTGCACATAGCTTCTTAAGCGTGTCTTCACTGGATACGGAACACACTGGCGGCAGTGGCCTCTCCCGCACGGTCTGCATGAGTACACCATACTCACGCTGCCTTTTTACAAAAGTATATTCTGACTGCCTACATGGGGCTGTGAGTGTATTCCCGGACCCCGTCATGGCACCGAGTCAGGGTGGCCCCGTACTCGTACTCGCAAAAATACCCCATCGGAAAATACCCATAGTAGGGCCTGTTCATGGCTCATGCAGCGTGGCTGTGTGCCATCGCCCCACAGCGCGCTCAGTGGGGAGCAGGCAGTCTGCAACAGGTGCTGGACATGTGGTCGCTGACGAGGGGGGCAGTCGGCCGGCGATTGCTTTTAGTACGACCAACGCCCGCCGTCTGTGCAGGCTTTCGATTCGCGTCGTCTCCCTGCGCTCTGGACGCTCTGTAGCGTGTTTTCGCAAGCTGCACGAGCACACGTGACCTCACGATCAGTGATGGACTCACCCTCTGAACCTGATGCTGCTCCCCGCGATGCACTCGGCGCTTCCCTGGTGGCCGCACACAAGGCCACGCTGAGGCGCCCCCGCAGAGATGGCGGTGACAACGCTGGGAAAACCGGCGCTGTCAACGAGCCCTCTGAGCAGCCTGATGTCTCGGCCGAGGCTGACACTGACTGTGCGCTGGCCGACAACGGTGCGGGTGACCTCGAAGCCATCGAGGCAGTTTCCGTAGCGGCCGCCGTAGCGGCTGCCCAGCATGTCCTGGTTAATGAAGAGGTTGGTGCTGGGAGATTGGCCTCTGAAGAGGCCAGTGGCGACGACGGTCCCGTAGCGGGCGACAAGGAATACGCTGACGAGCTTTTTGGCCTTCAACGAGGCCAGTACCGTCAAGGTCAGCGCCTCCACGAGTCGCTGCCGTGTCAGTGGGTCGACTCTGAAGGAGAAAGGCGCGGCGGCCTCGGACGAGGCCGCCACGGGAACCAAGACCAAGGTCGCGGCTGGCCTGTAGAGCCCCTTCCTTGGTGATGAAAAAAAGGTGGAGAGCGCGGCGGCTTTGGACGAGGCCGGCACCGGGACCAAGCGCCAGGCCGCCGACGGCCTGTTCCAAGGCGAAGACATGCACGGCAGGAAATTCAAGGTGACGCGCGAAGCGGCCGCGGGCGCGGCCGTGGGCGCCTCCGTCGCTGGAAAAGAACATGATGCAGGAGAGCTGATGGCCAAGGAGCTGGGGGCGGCCGAGTTCGCGCTGGACAAGTGGTACACGGCCGCCCAGTTTGAGGCGGCCTTGAAGGCCGTGAACGACATTGGCACCGTTGCGGCCCCGCTGGAGGTTCAGTTGGCCAATCTCCAGGCCATTACTAAATAGCATCGAGCGCGCGCATTCCAGTTCTCAAGCAAGCTGCACTATGTGCATAAGCACGTCCGGCGGGCGGCCAAGACATACCGCGGCGCCCTCCGCTGGCCCGCGGACTGCGACACGGCTTTGGACGCCATCAACAGCCAGGAACATTGTGTTTTCCCATCTACCGCGGTGGCACAGACGCGCAAGGCCACGCTTTCGAACCGAAAAGCCATGCTCGGTTTCACTTGCGACTGATTGGCAGGCTGGTTCCGCTCCGGCTTTCGATGCGCCCAAGGCCGGCGCGGCCTCACACGTGCCTGCCGCTGATGGTGATTGCGACGACGACGTTGTCTTTGTTGGCGTAACTATGGATGGCGACCGTGTTGTTTTCAATCTGGCCCAGAACGAGGCCGAGAGTGCGGACGAGCCAGACGACGACAAGGTGCGTGACGCGGGGGAGGGTGTGTAGGACTGAGGGACTCGCAGCACCGGATGACGTCGTCATGAATACGTCATTCTGACGGTGGGGAGAAGGTGGCCCTCGCCGGGCCGCCCACTCCGGCCCATGCCAGGCCGCCTTCTTCATCCTTTTGTTTCTTTGCATTGACGTGTTGACGCGACGCAGGTAGGTGGGGACGGAGGAGGAGAGACCGTACAGGCTCCACGTGCCAGGTCGTCCATGTTTTTTTACATTGAATGCTACTGTGAGATATGACGTTGCGGTGTCGATACAAAGCCGCTGCTTCGAGAGTTGGTTTGCGTCTCTGGATGTTTCTCAATCCCAGTGTCTCCCGTATGCACAAGATACTGCAGATCAAGGGGGGACGCAGATAACAAGCACGAAGACAAGGTACACAGAGGGCTCTGTGTTTTTCACTTCCACAACTGGCGGCGCACGGTACCCTCCCGCGCGCGGCTCTTGTAGTGTGAAAGCAGCTCATATGCACATGATTTTGAGGCGGGCGCCTGCCACCGCCTTTCTCCGACCGTATCCTTGTTTGTCGGCCCAAGGTTCTCGAGCACACGCGGAACAGAAAGTAGCGAAGTCGACGGGTAGCTCTGAGCACGTGTTGCGCGTCATGTTGACCAAGATTGCAGAGAATCAAATTGCACTGTAAAGTAGTCCCCAGATGCAATGGTATGATTTGCAAACCAGTTGAAAACGTCATGTGATCTGCATCACCATTCTCCCTGTGGAGTCGCGAAGCGTATCTATGGGAGAGCACATATCTTGCAGGGCCTGGTAACGCATCGCAGCAAATTCCACTGCGGTGCGACGCCACGGAGATGTCTGGTGCAGGGTTGCGGCCACGCCTGAGTGCTGGAAACGATCTACGAGCAGCGCCTGGAAGGGACACCTATGATTTTCCGTAAGCAGTAAGTGGACGAAACTGAAGTGGCCAAAGTGATTTCCGTATGTTGGTTGTCGTCTTACCGCCAGAGTGACAGCCACGTCGCCATGATACGTCTTGCGAGCACCTCGGTGAGGCCCGGTGGTTTTTCAGACTGTCATCTTTCACGAGTCGTCCGTCGTTTCTCTGGGACGAAGACTCATGTCGTGGCCCAGCTTGGTCCCTGAATATCTCCTCCTGAACGAGGCGCGGCGCGAGGCGTGGCGATCCTCACCCAACACCACAGCTGATTGAACATGATCACTTCAGCCCAACAGTGATGGGTACGAGCAGAAGAGAGGGTTGCCTCCCTATTGGGCTTTCTCACACGAAATACGTTGACACACGCGGGAGGAGCTGAATGGGGCAGAATGAGAAGCATGTGGAGACTGTCGCGGCTCTCCCGGGACTGCAACCGTCCGACAGGTGGCGCATGGTCAGGGCTGCATCCCGGGACAATCCTTGAGCGACATCGAGCGTCTCATTCCAGCTTGTTTTTGCGATTGGTTAGACGACGGGCGCGCAGACGGCTGACCGTTGGCGAAGCTGTCACAACCCCCAGGCGGCGTTTCGCCAGTGTCTGCACAATCTGAGTGTATGGCTCTCATGGACCTTTTGTTGGCCCGACCTTGAGTATTTTCATCTGGGCCGCCCGTAGAATCTCCTGACTGGTGGCGCTCCTGGCCAGTCTTTCAACAGTAACTTGCGAGGGGGTGCGGTGTCAACTGGGATACGCTCTGTCTGTGTGTGCCCCTTGGCCGTCCGCGCCCCGGTGCCCATGCGCGCCTCATTTGTCATGCGCGCCCTTTTAGCCATGCGCGCCCCTCCAGCGCGCCAACGCAGAAAGCGTGGGAGGGTCCGCACATCCCTGCTGACTCGTTCCGCTCGCGTTGTCGCCGCCGCACCGACCTTTCCGTCTCGGTCATCACGCGCACCTACCCTGTGCTCACCTTCTCCACTGCACAGCGTGCCACCCTCTGACGCCTTGAATCGGTTTGAGTTGGCCGGCGGGCGGTGTCAACGGCGGCTTGCCATCGACTAGTTTGCACACGGCCTCTCCACAACCGACGCTATTGCCTCTGGTGTCGGACAGAACTCCATCTCTGCGCCCGTCAGTACACTGCACTCCGTGACGCTTTTCCTAGTGATACTACGTTGTGCTACTCTACGGCACCACCATGCCGGACTCGCCTGCTGGGCCGGCTGCGACAGCCGGCTCGTCTTCCCCCCCCCCAGCCGACTCGGCACCTCTCTCCGGCTCCTCACCCGCACGCAAATCGTCACCTGCGGCCTCCGCCTGATCTGTTCTCTCCGTGTCGGAGCCATCGGGCTTTAGCTCTCGTGTGGGGTTGACCGAGCCTGCTGACAAGGACGCTCTCTCCTGCATGCCGCGGCCAGCCCATGGCCCCCACACTCGTGGCATCACCAGGGCCCATTTACAACGCGGCCTAAGGAGCATCTGCACAGAGTGCAAGCGCGCTCAGAGCATGAGATCCAACGTCTCCACTTTCCCTGAGGGGTGCCCGTGGCAGTGGGCCCGCCGTCCTTCTGCGCATCCAGGCTGGGGGTGGCGCTGGGCTGCCAGCTCCGGCGGCTACTTGAGCCGCACGCCGGAGCGGCGGGCTCATCTCCGCCTGTGATAGGTGTGCCGCCTTGCCGAGACAGTTGCACCGGACAACCCTTCCTTCCCTCCGTGGTGTCCACGTCCGCGGGTGTCCGCGGCTATCGTCGAGACGCCCCCAGACGAGATTGGCTGGGTTCACCACGTCAAGTGGGAGGCGTTCGTGCGCGTCGAGGCGGACAAGCGCGCACCCGCCGAAGCAAAGGTGCCCCCGCGCTGGGTGCAAGTGCAAACGTGGCCGGACGCGAACGGCGTGCGCGGACTGCGCTGTATGAGCGCATACAAGACGCAGCCACCCGAGTGGTGGAAGCCGCAGCAGTTGGGACCGCTTCCATCCCGCTTCCGGCTATAGCTCTTTCTTGGCCGCCTCTCGCTCGGCCGTGGCAGTACGGCCGTTTTCTGCGTGCCATATCGAGGTCAACCGCAAGGACAAGACCGCGTTTGGGACCCGCTTCAAGTCCAAGACCCAGACAAAGAGCGACTGCAAAACGGTCAAGGCATGGCCGACACCAGCACGAGCCTTTTCTCTCTGCATCACCACTGCGGCCAGAGCATGGCCGGCTCCGACATCACCCCGCCCGCATCCTCTCGCAATGGCGCCGACAACTTCGATGAGATCTCACCTGTGCGCCCGTGTACATCAACACCCACTCTTGTGCTCCCTTCCACACCGGCACGCTCTCTCGTGCTCGCGTCTACTCCACCCCCCCCCCCTGTTGCCGCAGACCATCGGTCCGGCCCCATCGGCGGAAACGCCGATGACAGGACCGCGTCCGGTCCGGAGCAGGCGCCAGAGGAAGACCCTGTCCAGTACGATCCTGTATCCAACCTCGCTCGTGCCCTAGATACGGGAGGCTCGCGCAAAACTCGTGGCTTCGGGTGGATTCGCGACAAGCGTGTGGTGCTTTGAGCTGTTTACGTCGAGGCGACGCTCATCTCCGAGGTGAGTACCGACCAGCGGATGGAGACGCTCAAGGGCGATTACTGAACCCATTTGCACGCTCGGTTGCCTGACTGCATGCCATAAGTGGAGCGCCGCCGCGCACGCTCAACGATGGTCATTGATAAGGAGCTCAAGTACAGCATCATCCCCATGGTAGAGAGCTTCAAGAACTTGTACATGTCTGTCGTCAACGCCAAGCTCACCGGCAACCCGACGCCGACGGACCTCGTCAAGGCCACGGTGGCCCAGTACAACGGCCTCAGCCCCTACGAAGGCTTCAAGGCCGAGGTGGTCGCAACGCGCAAGTGCCCTCCGTTGAAAACTGGAGGATCCCGCGGCAGCTGGACCGCTTTAGCGGCGCCACTACTGTGGCGGCTAAGCGTGCGTCGCACCGCGCTCCAAGCCCGCACGGTGCATCAGGTGCAGAGCTGTTTGATGAGGATCCTCTCGACGGCCTGACAGACGAGGACAAGGACGTGAGCATGGGGCCAAGTAGCTCAACATACGCCTGTGGCCAGCAACAACGCAAGAGGAGCGTCTTTTCCGAACGGCCTGTCGGTAACAAGGCCGCAAGGGCATCTTCCCGCATAGACGCTACTCTGCAACGTGAAGCCGTTGCCAAAACTGTGGCGCTTAACTCCTTGGCCCGGTCGGCGGCAGACCGCGCCGACATCGCCTTCTGGTATTCCCCGGCAGCTGCCAGCTCCGACGAGGGCCGAGAGTGGTGGGCGCGCGAAATGCGCCGTCGGCTGCAAGGTGATGATGGCCATCCCGCGGCCGATGCCAACGCTCCAGACGCCGTGGAGGAAGCGGCTTTGCAGGACCGTCGTAACGCTGCCACCGCAGCCGCCGAAGCCGCATCCCCAGGGGGAAACGGCGGTGGCCGTGGCCGAGGGCGCGGTGGCTTTGTTGGTGGCGAGCGCGGAGCTGGACTCGGTGGCGGTCGGTGCGCTGCGGTATCCGCTCGTGGCGGCCGAGGCGGCCATGCTCGTGGCCGTGGTCGCGGCCGTGGAGCTCGACTTGGACGCGGGGGACGGAACAGCGGACTAGCTTCATCGAATAACGAAGAGAAGGGGACGGTCACCGAGAGTGCAGACGACTCTGCGGATGCGGAGTACTCTGAGGACGCGCTCCCTACTCCTTGACAGGAGCGTACGTGCACGGCGAGCCGCACCTCATCCCCGCCCCCTTCACCAACCGCACCGGCCCCGGCGGCAATCATTGAGGTAGCACGGGACGCAGCGGAGCTGATTTCCTCGCACGTGCTGAGTACCGAAGACTCTCATGACGATAGGGACGCAACCCAAGACGACGTCTGTGAAGACGCCAAGCACCATTCTCGGGAGGTAGCTGTCGGACAAGACGCACGGCGTGTGAGCGACAGCGCCAAATTCTCGGCTGCCCGCCCTCCGCTGCCGCCCAGGCGTCGTTCGCACCTGAAGCGCGGCCGTGCCGCGCAGGAAACTAAGCAGCGGCGCTTTGAGGAGATGGCCGGCGCCGCCGGCTTCGACGTGGACTCGCACTTCCTGGACACCATGGACTGGGACGACTGGACCGACGTAGGTGCCTCGAGCAGCGAAGAGGCGGACGAAGAGGAGCCCTAACCGGACGGTCATTTGTTTCTCGGCCGATGACATGGACGTACGACCTGTATCATGGACCGCTCGATTATGGGGGAAACCTGCTGCTCTCTTTATTTGAACTGTGCTTTGCTGGCCAAAGACATGGCCAAGCTGGATGATGGACTGCGTATCTGTGCTTCTTTATTTGCCTTTCGGTCACCTTTTACGCTACATGACATGCATGACTGCAATAGAGAAGGCTTTTTTTCTCGTCACGGTTTTTTTTCCTTATCGGCATTGACATTGATGCTTGCCTTGCCTTGTCGTAAAAGCTCGCAGTACATGGTGTGCAACAATGTCGCCGCACCGCCACGCACACCGCAAACGTTGCAGCCCACGCAGGCCTGCTTGGCCAAATCAACGAAAAACACCTAGGTGCTGGCGTCAGATAAAGCTTGTTCGTGCCAACGTGCCTAGTTTAGAAATTCTGTCACGGACCTTGCGGGAAATCTACAGAAAAACTTTACAGTATCACACTCGCATGCCATCGACTCTGGCAACGCGTGCAGATCTCTTTGTGTCAGCAGCATTTACACGTACTGGACCGGATGGCACAGTTGGAATCCACCTTTTATTATTATCGAAAGTGCTGAATCGCATTCACATCGCGGAAGTGGTGACTTCGACAACACTTGTGGCCGTGCCTTTGACGTGCACTGGCAAAGACCCCTGTGTGCCTGTTGTGAGCGAAATTCTCGCATCTTTGGCGGCGTGGTACAAAGTCGCCAGGACCTGAAGGGCTTACGTTGCCGCGCTAACGCAGCTCAAGGAACGCCGTGGAAAAAAGACAGGTGGTATTTGTCGATCGCTTCCCAACCGAATTCTGTTGGCGGGGACACAGGCAGACAATGTGCAGTCTCCCCGCTTCAATGCATAAGCTGTACGCTGACGGCCCCATGGTCAACTGATAGATGTGGTACACGGCCACGCACTCACGGGACGTAGGGAGAGTGCTTCCAAGGAAAAAAAATCCCTGCCCACAGGGAAAAAAAACCTTTGATGGACAGTACCCCCACTCAGCGAAGCACGACCTCAGCCCCACTGGCCCTTTCGCTCATCTGACGTACATCGGACAATCCTAAGTAGGGAGCTAGAAGCCTGCTACGGTCATTCCACACACGCTCCGACAAGTCATTGATCAGGGAGAAGTGCTCGTGTGTGTTCTTGGCTTCGGTCTCGGCCATACGCATGTACCGCGCCGTGCCAACCGGCACGCCCTGACAGCGATGACCGTCATTGACGTTCCCATCAGACACAGGCGCAGGCGCGCCCCATAAGCCGCCACAGGTTGGCCCATTGTCGTTTACAAAGGCCGTCCAATGCCCACTGGTGCTTTGACTGTCGCCATCATCCGGTCCTGCGCCACGTTATTTCGCTGCCGCCGCCATGCGCGTCGATGCAATTGAGCCCTGACACCGGTTCTCCACGGCCATGCTGTGGAGGATGGAGTCGGATTTGGCCGTGTTTATGAGGCGCGGCAGCGTCAAGTAGCGTGCCGGGTACTTGGTGATGAACCAGCGCGACCACCACACCGCGTACAGGCGCTCCTCGTTCTTGCACACTGCCTCCTGCAGGCGGATGTACACAAGGCGTAGAGGTTTGTCGGGTTTGGAAAAGGGTTGAGAAAACAGAGTGCACCGGGGGTAGCCTTGGTCGGCCGCGTAGTACAGCAAGCGACGAGAGCGGCCGTTCAGTGTAAACTTGTACGGTCTCGGTGGCCACGCTCCATCGTTCAAGTCCAGCATCAGTGGCGACGCGGCTCACACGTTTTTGTCGTTTGAAGTGGATCCTGCCCTGACAGCCGACGGGGTATAACCCCGTCGGAAAACCCAGCACAGGATGCGGATCGCTACGCCAGAGCCACAACACGAACGCCGGGATCACTGGGCGCGAAGCGCACAAAAACGACGGAAGTAACGCAAACGCAACGATGATTTATTCGAACACGCACGATGACCCCAAAGCATACTCTCATATACCCTCAGAAAACAAGACGCAGGACGTGCACAATCCCGACCCCTTGGCGTTACCATGGGGGGACCGGTACCCAACGGGCCACGGTCTCAGGCCCGGGCCTCTAGTGGCCCCTGCCCAGAATCCCTGACAGCCCTTCCAGTGGCAGGGGACCCCCGCCCGTCTCGGGCGGAAGCAGGAAAGTCACTAAGCCTTCATGGATTTCAGGATTTACCCAAAACCAATACCCTGGGACTTATCCCAAGATTTTTCAGTTTTCCCGGATAGAAATCCGGTGGGATTTAATCCCTGGTCGAGATCATATCTCGGTCCGGCTTACGCTCGGATTGCGGAAGCTTCCACAAGCTTCCCGGTCCCCCCAGAGGGCCCGGATTCGGGAAGACATGTGTCTCCCTTGCATGTCTCAGACCCCCCCCCCAGGGGGGCCCGATCGGGTGTTCTCCGCCTCCCGCCCCTCTGGAGGGGTCGTTTGATGTGTTGCCCTGGGGCTCCCTGGACACCCCCCCAAGGGGGTTGTCCCACGCTACCCCCCTAGGGGGGTGTTGCGTGACTGGTCACGACCCGTCCCCGGCTCATACCGGGGGGTCATGTCACCCCTGACAGGGGGTTTCCCCCACATATCCCCCACCTCAGGGCCCGCGTCTCGTGGGACCGGGGGCGGTGTCTCGCCACCCCCTCCCTAGGCCATGGGGAACCCCTGCCCTGTAGCTCCCTGACAGCGTGCCCCAGGGGGCGCGCTCCGGGGCGCCATACGGCGGGGAACCGACGGGTTCACTGAGCCGGGGAACCCTCGGGTCAGTCCCATCAGGCAGTCACCGCCAGCTGTGACTGGGGCCTCGACTCTCTGGAACGGTATCCGTGTTGTCACCGGGAGGACGACTCTGTCGGGCGCGACCGGGTTCTCCCCGCGTCCGGCGTTGTCCGTGGACCCCACCCTAGGGTGGGGCACCCTTATCTCCTCGGTCCTTGCCTCTCGCGGCGGGATGGCGTCTTCTACGGCTCCCGAAGCGTCGGCCACCGTGGCGGTCGACCGTGAGGCCGAGGGCGCGGGCGCCCTTTTGGGCCCCGTGGAGGACATCGATGACGACGTCCTCGCCAACCACCTGTCGGTCTCGTGGCCGACTCCGGCGGTCGTGGATGACCAGTATGGGCGTTACCCGTGGACAACTCTAGGGGGTTCGATCGTCGAACAGCGCTATCACGCCATCGACAGCCGTCGCATGACGTCCATATGGACGACCATCAGGGGTATGTATGATACCCTTTACGCCGTCCCCGAGGGGACGGTGACGGACTTTCCCGTCCTCCGTAGTCGGGAGGACTGGCGTGTTTGCCAAGTGCTTAGGCACTTGGCCGTCCGTGAGATCCCTCCCGAGGTTGGGGAAAGGCACCACCTCTCCTGGGATTAATACCCGGGGTCCGCCCCTAAATTGGGGGCGATGGACAGCGGCGTTCATGTGCCGGGTGCGCTGGGGGAGTGGACAATCCGTACCTCCCTCCGCGTCCTCACGCTGTATGAACAGCGTGAGGTGCGCGACGTACCGGTGGTACGTCGCAAGGCCCTGTATCCCACCACACCAGTGTTGTGGGAGCATGTTGAAGTGCCTCGAGGCATGGCCGTGCGGGTGCCCCAGATGGTGGCACTCCAGGGGAGCCAGCTCATGGGGGAACACCTTGGGGGTCCCTATCATCTGATGTTGGCGGCCCTGTGGGCCGTCGAGGTGGCTGATGTCTTCCTGGGGAGCATCCGCCACCATGGGCAACTCTGGCGTTTTCCAATGGCGATTCGGTCGGCTTTTGCCGACCTGACGCCCGAGCGCTTGCGCTCGGACGACCCGTCGGCCCGACCTCTTCTTGAGGCCGGGCTGAAGCTCCTTCGACTCCTTGAGGAGCGGACGCCGCCGGATTGGCTGTCGTGGCTAGAGGGACCCCGAGGGGTCTTCCGTTGTGCCAAGGTATTGGATGACGAGGGGACCTTGGTCCTCGAGGAGGGTCTGGGGGACGCCCGCCTCCCGTATGGGAGGGACATTCGCGCGGATACCCGCATCCGAGCCTTGGACCGGGACCTGGCGGATGCTGGGTCGGCTCGCGCTGGCCTCGTGATGGCTCCAGAGCCCCCGTCGGCCCCTGTCGCTTCGGCCTCCGCCCCTCTCGCCCTGCTCCCTCCCTCTTGGGGGAGAGTGTCACGCCCGGCCTACGTGTCTCGTTTGGCCGGTCGAGCCGCGCGACTTCGTCGCGCCTACCCCCTCGGGGGTAGCAGTGTGACGACTGCTACTCTTGGGGGACCCCAGGGCCCCCCTCTGGCGCCCCTTCTTCTCTTTACTTGGGAGGGGTCGGCCCAGTTTGGCACCCCTTCCTCGGTCAACCCGGCCATATGGTCGAGATTGGGGCGTTCCCTTGGGGAACTCCCGTCCATCCTCAATAATGGGGTGGACCATACCCTCATCACGGCGTTGAGCCGCACCTTGGTGGCGCTGAGCAACTAGGTTGCTGCAATTGTGTCTCGCCACCTAGGGGAACGGGATATCGGGCCTCTGTACCGACTGGGTACTGTCGAGACGCTCCGCCGTTATCTATCGGAGGAGTATGGCACCGCCGTGGTTGAAACCAATACGGTGGTGGCCGGATGGTCACTTCGGCACTTGGCCGCCTCGTCGGCTCCGCCCCGAGGGGTGGCTTTGCCGGCGGCGCCTCAGCGTCCGCCGTCTCCTCTCGCGCCCCATTCTGGGGCGGGCGCCGGTTCTTCTCCTCACGCCCACTATGGGGCGGGCGCCGGTTCTGCCTCGCAAGCCCCCTATGGGGCGGGCGCCGGTTCTTCTTCCCAAGCCCCCTATGGGGCGGGCGCCGGTTGCTCCTCTAAAGCCCTATATGGGGCTGAGACGGGCCCCTCGGCGAACCCGCCTACGTACTCAGGGGCGCCTTCCTATGCGCCCGAGCCCGAGGAGGATCGTAGCCAGGAATATGATCCTGGTTATGGGACCCGTCCTGGGGGTTAATGACTTGGTCACCCTAGGGTGATCAGGGGTTCCTTGTGTCCCCCTCTTGGTTTGTGTGTCGCCCGTTGTCGCCCCCCCCTATGGGGGTGGGCGCCGGCTTTCTTACAATAGACTGGTCTCGGGCCCCGCAGGGAATAAAAGGCTTAGCCTCTCTTCTTGTGCTCTGTTTTTTGCCAGTGACTTGGAGTCACCGGGGTCCCTAAGGGCCGTCTTCCGACTTGGTCAGAAAAGAAAACAACTTCCCGCGTCAAGGCGGGGAGCTTGACACATTTTCGCAAGCACTATTTGCGAATTGCTTCCCCAGGGAGGGAAGAAGCCAATTGCCACGTGGCTTCTTGTTCAGGAAACCCGAACCATTTGACCAAGACCTTCAATTGTCCATTATCATCCCAACCATGGTTGAGAAAACGTTCGAAAACGAATTCAGGGCCCTCTTTAATTAGGTCGCCCACCTTAAAGTGGGCTTCGGCCCAAGGGGCCCTTGACCACTTGCCATGCCGCGCCGGTGGTGCGGGGGCACCAGTGACATGGTCACTGCCCACCGTACGGAGACCCTTAGGGCCCTCTACCAGAATCCGATGTCCATCGGTTTGTAGCACAATGAACGGTCCTTGGGTCTTAAACCCAAGCTTCTTCGGAGAGCGGGAGTGGGCATCTAGATAGACCCAGTCCCCGGCCTTGACCGAGTTGTTCTTCTCCTTGGTGCGGGCGTCAAACGCCCGCTTTTATGTGGCCTGGGCTTTGGCTAGCTGCCGGCGAATCGCCGGGATGAGGGCCCTACGGTCCTCAGCATACTGTTCCGCCGCCGTAGAGGCGTCCTCAGTTCTCTCCTCGGCTTGTCTAAGCCGAGGCAAGCGCTCCATGCCAATATGCTGGAGCCGTCTAGGGCTCACGAAGGCAAAGAGGATCTCCCCAGTGCTCGCGTGCACTCGCGTATTATACGCAGTCGTCAGAAGGGACAGATGACTGTCCCAATCCTTCTGATGCTCAGCAATATAGCAGCGGAATTGCCGCACTAAGGTGCGGTTATATCGCTCCACCTGCCTATTGGTCTGGGGGTGGTAGGGAGAGGTATAGCTCGAGGCTATACCCAACAACCCGAGCATGCCCTGGTAATATACCGAGGCAACTTGAGGTCCGTTGTCCGGAAGTGCAGAGTCGGGGATGCCATAGGCAGCCACTCAAGTGTCAATGAACGCTGAAGATACCGTCAGCGCCGTCGCATCCCGCAAATGGATGGCCTGCGTCAACTTGGTAATCCGGTCACAAATGACCAGTACATTCTTGTGCCCACCCCTAGAGGTGGTCAATGGGCCTAGAAGGTCCATTGCGAGCCCCGAGAAGGGCTCGAGAGCTGGAAACAGCTTCATCGTGGAAGTATGCCTCCTCTCGGAGAGGCGATTCTTCGCACACGCGGGGCATTGCTCCACGTGCTCGTAGACGTCTAACACCACGGTAGGCCAGTACGCATACCGGCGGAGGGTGCCATACATCCTCCGCGAGCCGGGGTGACCAGCCAACACCGATTCGTGTTGATAGCGTTGGAGGCGCTGTCTCAGCGCTTCGGGGATCACCACCTGGGTCTCTCTCCCATACGCCGAATGTCGGCATAGGAGCCCGTTCTTCTCCCTAAAGAAGAAGGCTTTCCGACTCCACTTGGAGTCGGGTGGAGAAAGATCGTCCAGTTATTTCAGTCCTTTTTTATAAAACGCATCTTCGGCTTGGCCAAGGATAATCTCTTGGGCCGTTAGCGCCCCCATGGGGGCTTCGGCTGGTGCTGCGGCCTCCAGGGCGTCGCTCGCCCGGGTCTCGACGGCCAGGACGGGGATATCCTGGTCCAAGAGAGTCGAATCGAGACCCTCCGTGGGCAGACGCGATAACGCGTCTGCGACCATATGGTCTTTACCCGGCTTATGCCGGATCTCATAGGTGTACTCCGATAATCGGAGTCGCCAGCGATTTATCCGCGCGTTCGGACTCATGTTTGTGAGTACCGATAGTAGGGCCCTGTGGTCACACTGGACCAAACATTCTGCCCCCTCGAGGTATGACCTCAAGTAGGTCACTGCCCAGACGACGCCGAGCGCCTCTATCTCGGTGGCGAAGTAGTTCTTCTCCGCAGGGAGAAGAGCGCGGCTCTAGTAGCCGATGGGGTGATACTCCCCATCGGGCTGTTGTTGCTGTAAGCAACAACCCAGCTGTTCATAGCTGGCGTCTACATCTACGATGTAGTGCCCTTCTCTTCTTGGGAGAGCGAGAATGGGGGCGGCTAAAAGCCGTCCTCGTAGTTCTTCGAAAGCCTTCGACTCCTCCTCCCTAGGGGGAGGTAACCTCTTGGGGAGCTTAGTGCTCGTCAAGGCTGTGAGGGGCTTCGCTATCTTGACGAAGTCGGCCACAAAGCGGCGATATACACCGCACATACCCAGGAAACTCTTCATCCGGGTTTGGGTCTCCGGATACCGGAGACCCCTCAATGACCGGAGATTCTTCTCCAGGACATGAACTCGTCCCGGCCTGATAACATGGCCCAGGTACTCCACTTCGTCTTGAAAGAAGTGGCATTTGGCCGCCTTCAAGGTGACCCCTGCCTGTCCTAGGCGTGTCAACACCTCATCAAGGTGTTGTAAGTGTTCCTCTGGGGAACGGGAGAAGACGATCACGTCATCCAGATATACTAAGCATATCTGCCACTTGACCCCTGCCAGGATCATATTCATAGCCCTTTGAAAGGTGGCAGGGGCATTGCACAACCCAAACGGGAGGCGCACGCATTGCCACGAGCTTGAATGGCACGTGAACGCCGTAAGGTGTTTATCCTCCTCGGCTACTGGTATCTGCCAGTAGCCGGCGTTGCAGTCCAGGGTGGAGAACACCCTGGCATCCCCTAGGGAATCGATGCATTCATCCAT
>Ga0209186_1001226_pt1 | contig 19275 bp, 24 predicted proteins | sample SidtaG_FD_187426 | JGI IMG/M metagenome (GOLD analysis project Ga0209186, IMG submission 187426) | Marine algal microbial communities from Sidmouth, United Kingdom - Sidmouth_Male2 metaG (SPAdes) (version 2) | ecosystem: Host-associated > Algae > Red algae > Unclassified | place: Sidmouth...
TGGTTCTACAAAATAACGATAAGACCCATTTTTGCCTCATAGGGGGCAAAAATGCCCCCTATGATTTTCTTTCTTTCTCACACAGCCCTTAGTGTAACTGACATTGGTGCCTTTGGGACAGGCTCTAGTTACGCCCAATCTCGGGGACTGTTTTAAAACAGAAATGGGATCAGCCCTGATTTCCGTTGCCCACCTGCCGATCACGGCTTTATTCCCGCTCAATTCCCCTGCCCGGGGAATCTATCGGATCGTCAGCGAGCATGAGAATCATCGACAGATACCTTGGGGGACAGGTGTTCTCGTCGACCCTGTTTGGGGTCTTCGTGCTCAGCCTTGTCCTCGTCCTTGGAAACGTCTTCAAGGAAATCCTTCCCCTCTTGGTCAACAGCGACTTGCCGTTGCCCTTTGTTCTGAAGTTCGTCGCCTTGGTGCTTCCCTTCTCCCTGATTTTCACCATCCCCTGGGGCCTTCTCTCCGCCGTCTTGCTGGTATTCGGTCGAATCAGTGCGGACAACGAACTGATCTCCCTGCGCATGTCAGGCCTCAGCACCCCGCGTATCTGCCTTCCGGTATTCATCGTCGCCATCCTGCTCTCTGGAGTCTGCTTCTACATCAACTCCTCGGTCGCGCCACGCGCCAAGTCAGAGGTGAAGCAGATGTTCTCCGCCCTCGCCGTCGATAATCCACTGACCCTGTTTAAGGAAGACAGCGTCACCAAGGACTTCCCCGGATACATCTTCTACGTCTCCGAAAAAGAAGGCAATATCCTCAAGAACCTCGAGCTTGTCGAACTCGATGGAAAGCGGCCGGTGAAGTACATCAGCTCCCCCGAGGTGACCGTCGATATCACCTCCGGTGCCGATGCCTTCACCATGAACCTGAAGGACGCCAACGTCGAATTCCGCGACCCCGACGACCCGGACAGCCTCCGGAAAATTCAGCACGCAGTCACCTTCGAGACCTTCGTCATCAATATCAGCCTCGCCGAACTCAAGTCGAAGCGGCAGAGCCACAATGCCTCAACCAAGGTAACTTCCACACTCATTAAGGAATCCATCGACGGCATCGACGCCGACACCGGACTGGAGATTCCCGCGAAGAAGATGTCCGGCCTGCGCACCGAGATCAGTCGCCGCTACAGCTTCTCGCTCGCCTGCATCACCTTCGCCCTCATCGGAATTCCTTTGGGAGTAACCGCCCAGCGCCGGGAAACATCCATCGGATTCGCGCTCAGTCTCGTGGTCGCCTGTTGCTACTTCATCCTTATCATCGTAGCCGACACGCTACGTGAGGATCCGAAGTACTTCCCCCACCTGCTCATGTGGGTACCGAACGTGATCTTCATGGGCCTTGGCCTGACGCTGTTCCTCAAATTGAGCAGAAAGTAGCCTAGATCGCCTTGTCTCACGCGATTGTTCTTGGCACCGGCCCAGTGGTCGCGAAGATGGGCCCGTGCTAATCCGGTTGGCCAGTGTAGCCGTCGTCCTATTCTGGGCGACCATGACGATTCTCCATCTTCGGGATATCTACTTCCCCGAAGCCGGAGTTAGCATCGCTCCGCCCCCAGAAGTCATTCTCGAGCGCTTCCTCAACCTAGAAGAACAAGTCCAACCGCTGAAACTCTTTCTCGAAGACAAGCACATTGGCGATGCGGCTCTCTCTTGGGGAGAAGCGGGCACCGGCATCCGTATGATCAATCTCCAAGGAGGTGCCCTCGTCTCGATCCCCGAATTCGGTATCAAGGAGAAGGTCGGGCTCCGGGCGACGGCCTACCTACGGAGTCTCGATGAACTGCTCTCGTTCGACGTCGCCATGCGCGCTCCAGCCCAGAAGCTGATCTTCAAAGCATCGTCGATGACCGATGAAGATGGACAACCGCTTCCGCCCTACTACCAACTCGCACAAGGCGACACCGTCCTTATCGACAGTTCTGCCCCCGATGGAGGACTCCCCCCCACCCTCGCCTGGCTCAAGCCGATGATCCTTGGTGAACTCGAAAAGCGGAAACAACTCGGCCAGCTATCCTCCACTAAAGACTCCCCACCGACAAGCGATGCATCCTCCGGCCTTCGATCCCGCACAGAAACTAGACTCTTATTAGGAAGAAGGCGCCCTGTCCATGTTCTCGAACCCGAAATGGACGGATCACCGATCTTCCAGATCGTCTTCACCGAAGGTGGTGAACTGGTCGAGGTGCTCACCGCAGGCACCTTCAAGATGCAATCCCTCCTCCTCACCCTCGGTAGCGAATAGCCAAGTCCATCCCCATGATCGAAATCGAAGATTTGACCATGCGCTTCGGCGACCTCTGTGCCGTCGATCAGCTCAACCTCAGCATCCCCCAAGGACAGCTATTCGCCTTTCTCGGACCCAACGGAGCCGGCAAGACGACGACGATCAAGATGCTCACCGGCCTGCTCAAGCCGACCTCTGGACGGATCCGGATCTGTGGACACGACAATTTCACCTCCCCAATTGATGCCAAATCAGTCATCGGTTACGTCCCTGATGTCGCCGTCTTCTACGAAAAACTCACCCCGACCGAGTACCTCCGCTTTATCGCCGACCTCTATGCCCTGAGCGCGGACGAGACCAGGCAACGAAGCGGTGACCTCCTAGAGAAATTCGGGCTGGTCGAATACTCGGTCGAACGAATCGAGAATCTCAGCCATGGTACCTGCCAACGTCTCGCCATCGCCGGAGCCCTGCTCCACGAACCGAAAGTCATCATCATCGACGAACCCATGATCGGCCTCGATCCGATCCACGCACGGATCGTAAAGGACGAGCTTAGTGCCCGCCGAAACGCCGGCGTGACCGTCCTGATGTCCACCCATCTACTCAACATCGCCGAGGAATTGGCGGACAGAGTTGGCATCATTTACCAAGGCAAGATGGTCGCCCTTGGAACCGCTGGTGAACTCCGAGCTCAGGCAGGCGGAGCGGAACTAGAGCAGATCTTTCTGGAGAAGGTCGGTGCCGTGGACCCAAGCGGCAACCTTCTAGAAGGGTAACCGAACGTCCCTCCCAGTAAGCGCCAAGCAGGGCAGCTCATTTCCCTGGCAAGGCTGGGAATTTTTGAACCCACCTCGCCTGGCAATCTCCGAGTCCCAAGCAAGTCAAGCAGACGCGCGCCGCCAGTAACAGAAGCAACGAATATACCCTGAGATGCTGGCGCGAACGCGTAAAGCGCAGCGTCACTACGCACCCGATTGGTAATAGCCGAGTCCGACAACGGACGGGTACTACTGCCGCATTGGGCGGGAGAGTAGCGCCCGAGGAACACCCCTGATCCTCGGACGCTGGATTCTCCCCGCCTCAGATGCCCCTACTTTCGTGGGGAGCCGGGAGAGTGACTAGCAATGCGATCGGGCTGAAAATCTGATGAAAAACAACCTCTTCACCCCCTACTACAAAGAAATCCCCGGAAGGTTACGGTCTCAGTGGTCATTTTTTCATTTTTACTCCAGACACCCCACAGTTCCTGCGCCACCACTAGCCATGAAAAAGGCTGACAGGGTCGCCTACATCGACCAAAGGTTGCAGGAACTCTACCCAGAGCCTCCCATTCCGCTCGATCACACCGATCCGTTCACTTTGCTTGTAGCGGTCCTGCTGTCCGCCCAGTGTACTGACGAACGGGTCAATCTCGTCACCCCTGCCCTCTTCGCACAAGGCGGCGACCCGGAGGCGATGGCGGCGTTAGAGATTGACCAGATCCACGACCACATTCGCTCCTGCGGGCTCGCCCCTAAAAAGGCCAAGGCCATAGCCGGCCTGTCCCGAATTCTTCTCGACGAACACGATGGCGAAGTCCCGCAGACCCTCGAAGAACTAGAAAGGCTGCCTGGAGTTGGACACAAGACCGCCCAAGTCGTTCTCGCCCAAGCGTTCGGCGTTCCCTCGTTCCCAGTGGATGCCCATATCCATAGACTTGGCCAGCGCTGGGGACTAACATCAGGAAAAAACGTCACTCAAACAGAAAAAGACCTGAAACGTCTCTTCGCAGTGGAGCGGTGGAATAAACTCCATCTTCAGATCATCTTCTACGGTAGGGAATTCTGCAGTGCCCGCGGATGCGACGGCACAAAATGCGAAATCTGCACGACCTGCTACCCCGACCGAAAAAAGCCGGTGCAGAACCGCAAAGCATAGGCGTCGCACCAACACCGATGGAAAAGCAACTGAACCGCCCGTTGCCTCGACCGAGTTGATCGAATTCGTCGGGGGGCACCTTGAAACCCACATCCAAACCGCCCTCCGTAGTTTCGAAGTATTTGAGACGTCTACATACTTCTGGGAGATTCGTAAGCTCGTCGTTCCGAGCACTCTATCCCCGGAGCCTGTCCACAGCGGCCCCAAGAATACCGCCTGACGGCCTGCCAAGAGCTCAATGCCCTGAGCTAGCTGGCTACTCGGCCATGAGGCTCGCGCAGTTCGCAACATACCTGCCCTATCGGCATTATGAATATTATAAAAAGTGTTGCGAATATTCTAAAGAGGGGTATTATAGTCGTGAAACATAGGCGTAACCATAATCGTTCCGCCTCACCCAACCCAACTACTGTGATAAACTTTAATACAATGAACCTACCCCTAACCACAATCTTCGCCGCTGGCCTTGTCGGACTTACTTCCCTTCAAGCAGAGCAGGTCGAAGTCGATTGCTCCAAGCTTGGCGAAGCCCTCGTCATTTCTGCCACCGACAAGCCCGATGACCTTCTCGGCCTCGTCTACGAAAAGATTCAAGCCAACGAAAGTTGTGCATGTGAGATCGTCACCGCCGCTATCCGGGCCGCCAAAGCCGATAAGGCTCTGGTAAAAGACATCGTTTTCACCGCGGTCTCTGCCTCTCAGGATTCCGCCGTGACCATCGCCGAGTGCGCCATTGCAGCGGCTCCCAAAGCCGCAGCTGAGGTTGCTCTCGCCATGGAAGATGCCTTCAACATCGAAGCAAGTGGCAAAATGGTTGTCGGTGCCCACTCCGATGATGAAGAAGAAGACGAATTCGACGACTCGAACAGCTACCTTCGCACCATCGCTGGCCGTCTTCTTCCAGCAGCCGCTCGTGGAATATCTGTGCGTTCTGACTCTTCCGACGTCTCAGATGACCTAGTCGGCAACAGAAGCAACACCGTCAGACGTTCCACAACCACAGCCGCAGCTTCAGTCGGTGGTGGTTTCAGTAACTTCTTCAATAACGACAACACCACCGTCAATAACACCACCGTCAATAACACCACCGTCAACAACACCACCATCAACAACAACACCGTCAACAACAACTTCAACAACGGCGGTGGATCGGGCGGCGGCAAACGTACCACCGTTCCTCCTGTGACCAACTCGACGCCTTCCCTCGTCAACTAAACATCTACCTGAAACAACTTCACAGTAGATACAATCAAGCGCCGCAGTCGGGATTACCGTCTGCGGCCTTGGTGCGTCTAGAATCTACCGCGCACTATAGGCTCCACGGCGAGCGCATTGGCTGCGCAATATAGGCCCGAGCCTCAGCCGCTCCCGCGCCTACGATCATTTCATTCGCGGCATTCCACTGAATCTGCGGCAATCCTAGCCGCATAGCGATATTGGCCAAGTGAGCGATGCTGATCGCCCGCTGGGCGGCCTCGACCGGCGCGACGGTGGCGCCTGCTCCTCCAGAAGCCTTAGACTCGATCGCTGTCACGAAATCCTCTTCGTGGTGGTGACTCTGATGCAACCTGATATCGGATTCCGCTAGTGATCCGGCAAGGCTTCGGGGCTCCGCCTTGAAACCACTGCGGTCACACCAGATCCAGTCACCATTCTCGCCGATAAACCGAACACCGCCCTCCACTTCATGGTGCTTGGCATCCTTGACCACCAAAGCCGTGCCTCCAGGTAGGTCGACCTCGAAGTGAAACTTGAACGGCGTGTTGTAAAGCTCGCCGGGCTCGGGGACTTCGGCATCGATAATCCGAATCTCGCTGGGACCAGTGTGCTCCAAACCGAGCCCCCAAAGCGCGATGTCGATGTGGTGTGCGCCAAAGTCGGTGACGTTGCCGCCAGCATAATCCCAATTCCAGCGCCAGTTGGCATGGGTGCGGGCTGGGCAGTAATCGGCAACCGGTGCCGGGCCCAGCCACAGATCAAAGTCGAACCCCTCCGGCACCGCGACCGTGGCCTTCTCCTTGCCGCGCCGCGAGTAGTTCGGATTGCCACCAGGCAGGGTGATCTCGACACGATCTACCTTGCCAAGGCGACCGTTGCGGACCAATTCGCATGCCTTACGAAAGTACTGGTCGCTTCGTTGCTGACTACCTGTTTGCCAGACGATGCCTGAGGTCTCGACCGCCTGGCAGATCGCCCTCCCCTCCCCGATTGTCCGGGCCAGAGGCTTCTGGCCATAAACATGAATCCCCTTATCCGCTGCAGCGATCGCCTGCAAGGCATGCCAGTGGTTTGGCGTGGAAATCAACACGGCATCGAGATCTTCCTTCTCCAACATTTCGCGGTAATCGAGGTAAGCCGAGCACGCGCTACTGCCGCCCTTTAGACTATTCCAAGCCCGACCATAAAAGTCATCGACCACCCGCCGCCCCGGCTCGCGGCCGAAGGTCTCGTTGTGCCAGTAACCGTCCGACTCCTCATTAACGTCGCACACCGCCACCACCTGAACCCTAGGATCCTGAAGGAAGCTGTTCATTACCTGCACGCCCATCTTGCCCATGCCTATGCACCCCAGAGTGATCCGCTGATTCGCAGGTCGACGGCAACCCACAGGCAGAGCCAGCCCCCCCAGAGCCAGAGCGGACCGCCCGATCAAGCCCCTACGGGTCACCAAGCCTTTGTTCTCGCAAGATTCCATCATCAAAATAGATCTGATGATAGGCCAGACTTGCAGAGCTGCCCGCAAAATCTCGCTCCCCCCAATCGAAACGGCTGTCCTGCCTCAATACGGTGGCTCGACCTATGACTATCTATGATTTGTCTGTATTCTACAAGTATCGGGGACAGTTACGAAGCCCATTGCCGTTTTTAGGCTTGGTGCATCATCTCCCCTCCCGACAGCTCCACCCCGAGCACACGAGCCTCGCGCTCGAGCTCGGAATTCAGGTAGCCGTCGGCCACGCATTGGCGCACGTAGTGCCAGAGGAACGGACGGGTTCCAAGCCGGTCGTATTGGGCGACATGAACTAACTCGTGAATCCGAACTTCCTTCGAGTCGTAGAGATCCGGATACAGAAAGATCCCATAGCGGGCGGTCAGTCCACCAATCCGACCGGGTATTGCCCCACCAAACATCCGGGCCCAACGCCGACCGGGAACCGGGATATCGTCGCAGGCCAGAAAGCGGACCCGCTCTGGGTGACGCACCCCCAGCGATCTGGCAATCACCTGCTCCTCAGCAGTCGCAGGCTCACCAGTGCGAAGAATCAGCTTCTCACAATGCTGAATCCACTGCGCCGCAGGCTCCATCACCAGCCCTGCAGTCGCCACGGCTACTGCCCGCCGCCAGACGCTAGCTCTCGCTTTGCTTCCTGCCATCGTTCCTCCAGTTGGTCGATATTCTCAGTAGCCCAATCACCGCCGTCGGCCAGCACCCCCTCTTCGACAAGACCGAACCGCTTAGTAAACCGGTCGTTGGCCCCGGCCAATGCAGACTCAGCATCGACTCCTGAACGCCGGGCGAGATTCGTCACCGCGAGCAAAAGATCTCCGATCTCCGATTCCAGGTGGGCTTGATCCCCAGACTCGCGCGCCTCCTCGACCTCCGCGAGCTCTTCATCGATCTTGGCCCTAACCCCATCAAGGTCCGGCCAATCAAAGCCGACCTTGGCCGCCTTCTTCTGAATCTTCTGGGCCCGCATAAGCGAAGGCAGTCCCTCCCCCACTCCATGGAGCATTCCCTTAGGCTTCGAATGTCCCTTCTCCTCCACCTTGATCGCCTCCCAATTTTTCAGCACAGCATCGACATCATCGGCTTGGTCGTCGGCGAAGACGTGCGGATGCCGCCGAATTAGCTTCTCGGCTATTCCTTTAGCGATATCCTGAAGGTCGAATCGACCGTCTTCCGAGGCGATCTGCGCGTGGAGCACGACTTGAAGTAGAACATCGCCGAACTCCTCGCACATATTCTCCTGATCCTCGTTCTGGATCGCCGCCACGGCTTCATACGCTTCCTCCAGCATATGGCTCACTAAAGTGGCGTGGGTTTGCTCGATATCCCACGGGCAACCACCAGGTTCACGGAGCATCCGCACCACCTCGACGAGGGCCTCTAAGCCAGGAGTAGAATCCAGATCCGGTGCAACCTTATTGGGCATAGGCAAGAACGTAGCAGGGGCGAGCCATCCCGCCACGAAAACAAAGCAAGCGATCCTTGACGGCACCGCAGAAAGGCGTATCTATGGCACCCGTTTTTACCCAACAGATACCAGAGCCATGGCCAAAGTTTGCAGCATCACAGGAGCACGAGTCCGAGTCGGTCGAAAGATACACCGCAGTGGACTCGCCAAGAAAAAGGGCGGTATCGGTAAAAACCTCGTCAAGACCGTCAAGCGCAAAGTCAGCCCGAACCTCCGTAGCAAGCGGATCTGGGTCCCTGAACTCAATCGTTTCATTCGTGTCAAGCTTACCGCACGCGCACTGAAGACGATCGACAAAAACGGCGCTTACAAGACATTGAAGGCTGCTGGCCTTATTTAGATCGAAAGATCGCGCCACCTTCCGGAGTATCCTACTCCGATGAATCTCTTCCGACTCCTCGTAGCTACCACTGCTACGGCACTGCTTAGCGCGTGCGACCGTAGCGACGAGCACTTCGACGACTTCGCAGACTCGCCTCTGCCTCCCGAGCCCCGGTTCGAGGACTCCGACCAGCCCAGCTCTAACGTTGGCCCCCGTCCGGCTGAAGATCCGGGCTCTCGAGCCGAGTTCACCAATGACCACCGCAGTGCGCCTCCCGCACCCAAGTTGCCCGAGCAGGAGGGCGTCCGGCTGGTCACACCGGAACAAGCCGCCGCGCTCGCCGAACCCACCCGGGTCCCCCTCGATGTCCGCAGTGCCGAGGAATTCGCAGAAGGCCATCTCGAAGGTGCTCAGCTGCTCGATTTCTACAGCGACGACTTCCTCGCGGACCTAGGCCAACTCGACCTCGGCCAACCATTCCTTCTCTACTGCCGCTCCGGCGGACGGAGCAACACCGCCCGCAAACGCATGCAAGAGTTGGGCTTCAAGGACGTCGCCGAGATCAAAGGCGGCATTCTCGCATGGGAAGAGGCGGGAAACCCAGTTACCACGGCCGACGCTCCCGCCCAATAATATTGCCACCAAGGCACTTCTAACAGAACACGGAATCCCTTTTGACCATTGCCCTTTCGCGACTACCGTAGCCGTCCGATGTTGCGATTCCCCAATCTACCAGTTTTCCTTCTTTGCCTTGCCGCTCCAGTTGCGGCGGTCAATGCTGACACCAAGCTTGTTCTCGGCCAAGAGGGCGGCAACCACACGTTCAAAGTCAAGAACGGTCGGATTCTCATCCAACAACTTGGCGAAGGCGTCGCGCCCCAGACGATTGTCTACGATCAAGAAAAACGCGAGATGGTCCTGATCGACCACAGCGACAAGTCATTCATCCGACTTGAGGCCGCTAAGCTAGAAAAAATGGCCAACAAACTCGGCGACACCCTGAACCAAATCGACGATCGGCTCGAAGGCCTCGGCGGCCAGCAGAAAGCATTTCGTGGCCTCCTCCAAGGAGCCTTGGCTCAAGTCGATATGTCCGCCCAAGAAGAGGCGATGAAGGAATACAAGATGCGGCCTACCAAGTCCCGCATCCACATCTGGGAGTGCGACGTGCTCGATCGGAAATCCGAAGGCAAGCGCGATGCCACCTTCTATTTGGTCGATCCTGCCGTTCTTCAGATCCCGGAAGAAGATGTCGCCACCCTGATGTCCTTAGAAACCTTCACCAACGACCTCCTTTCCGCGTTGCCCGCTGGAGAGTCGATTCGTGCCGCAGTCGGACCTCCGGACATGTACTTCCCAGAAGGAAAAATCCCAGTTCGGACCATCACCTACAAGGGTGACGAAAAGGTCATCAACCAGCTCCGTGAGATCTCCGTCGAAGCGTTTGAAGACACCGACTTCGTCGTCCCCGAAGGCTACAGCACCAAGGCGCTGCCGTTCTAGGACGGCCCGTGGTCCGACGATGGGCTAAGCTCAGCGATTCAGTGGCAAATCCATGCTCTCATCGCTACAACTCGACGCGAGAGATAATGCCTTCGTCGCTCTCCCTGACCTTCAGCTTGGCGAAGAATCGTGCTCGGAACTGATCCCCGCGAAGCACTAATTTTCGACCGCCAAACTAGCCGTAGGTGATCCCGTCACGCTCAACGGAGTTCTCGTAGGCAAGGCCACCCAGCCCGCCGCAAGGGGAGCACTCCTCCATATCCACAACTTTTCCCAAGGCGACGAATCCTTCGCATAGAAGCGCGAGCGGGCGAAATTTCCTCCGGACTCCGCGTCCCTCCCCCGGTAGGGCAGGACGTCCTTGGCCTGCCGGAGGGAGCCCTAGCGACCGCCCCCGCGCCATCGAAGCCAAACAGCGTCACAAGATACCCCGTTGGTCACGACTATCTCAGACCACTCTTCTTGTCCGCTTCGTTGCCTCTCGTCCCCTGGCGGCCCCTGCCCCTCAGGTAGGAGCGGCCTGACGAGCGGTAGGACCACGCCACAACCCAATCTCCACCCCCCGCTTACCTATTGCGCCCTGTCCCATCTGATCATTTTCTCTGCCGTCAGTATTACGGCCACATCATCACCGCCGACCAATGGAAGCAGGCCGTGCAAGGCTACCTCGCCTCAATGTCGTACGCAGACGCCATACTCGGCCATCTGCTCGATGACCTTAAATTAAAAAGAGTCCGCACAAGTAGAACACTCTCGCCGTTCTCTGATCTGACCACGCCATCAGAATCAGAGCCCTTCGAAGCCCATCCGCAACTCTGTTCAGAGCGTATCTCCCAATGCGGCGGGTCCGACAGCTTCTCCGGCATCTCCGCCACCCCCGTCATCGGCATCGTCTCCGACCGGCTCGTCGCTCGCAACAGTCGAGTTATGCTCGCCGAGTTTCCCGGACTATGCGACGATCTCCCCGAGCTCGCCCTAGCCACCGCCTCCGGCTAGTCCACCAAAGCCCAGCTCCGCAGCCAAGACGACTTTATCCCCTAGAAGCGCGGCGTTTCCTTGTAGTCCTTACCAGGAACAACGCCCTCCCCGGCAAGAACAACGCCCCCCCCGGTAGGGCAGGACGTCCATGGCCTGCCGGAGGGAGCCCTAGCGACCGCCCCCGCGCCATCGAAGCCAAACAGCGTCACAAGATTCCCCGTTGGTCACGACTATCCCAGACCACTCTTCTTGCCGCTTCGTTGCCTCTCGGCCCCTGCCGGCCCCTGCCCCTCAGGTAGGAGCGGCCTAACGAGCGGTAGCACGCCACAACCCAATACCACCCACCCCAATCACCTACTGCGCCCAGTCCCAAGACATTCCCTCTATCAAGTTCCCGCTCGGGCTCGACAAGGCCAAGCGATCGTGGTTCCCCCCTGTCCCTAGCCTGTAACCAAAGCTCGGACGAGCCTTGGAACCGGTAGAAGCGAAACAAAAGACAAAAGAAATTATTTTTCTGAATCTGGAATGCTAAATCGAGCGAAGACCTAGTTGAAAGCCCGATCTCGGGCGACGAAAAACGAAACTCAATCAAGCACCAAAACTATGAAAGCCATTGCCACCTCCCTTCTCCTCGGATTCTTCGCCCTCGTATCGACTGCTTCGGCAGAACACCATGGTGAGACCCAGAAAGCGAAAAAAGACATTGTTGATACCGCCGTTGCTGCTGGTTCGTTCGAGACTCTTGCCGCCGCCTTGGCGGCAGCCGATCTTGTCGAGACCATGAAGGGCGAAGGACCATTTACTGTCTTCGCTCCCACAGACGAAGCTTTCGCCAAGCTCCCAGAAGAGACCCTTGCCATGCTTCTTGAGCCTGAGAATAAGGAGAAGCTGGTTGCTATCCTTACCTACCATGTTGTTTCTGGCAAGGTGATGGCTGAAACCGCAGCCACACTAGACAAGGCGACCGCCTTGAACGAAAAAGACATCGCTCTCGCAGTGAAGGACGAGGCACTTACGTTAAATGATTCTGCCAAAGTTGTGAAGGCTGACATCGAATGTTCAAATGGCGTGATCCATGTCATTGACACGGTCATCCTTCCTCCATCCGAATAGTCAGATCACCTGGCTCAACGATCCCGGATTCCACAAAAGGAATCCGGGATCGACATCGTCCAACCTAGCTGTAGGTTTACGCCGTTCGTGATAGATCGACAGCAAGACGCTCCAGATGAAATAATCCTCCTCAAGGTGGCTCAAGGAAATGAGCGTGCCATGAAACAGTGCATCAGCAAGTTCGGCCCGCTCGTGTGGTCAATTGCTAAGCGTCATGTGCAGGAACATTCAGCGGTAGAGGACATCGTTCAAGAGACCTTCACCGATCTCTGGAAATCAGCCAAGCGCTACAACCCTGCGATCGCGAGTGAATCGACTTTTATCGGACTCCTTGCCCGCCGGCGCGCCATCGATTTTACCCGCAAGGAAAGTCGCCGCCCAAAAATGGAACCTTTGCCGGAAGCCGAAGCGTTTCCTCAGGCAGCGGTCGAATCCGCCGCCAATCTCCACTGCGACAGTGAGAGTGTTCGTAAAGCGCTTAAAAATCTCCCTGAAGAAACCCAACATATTTTCTCCCTCCACTTTGACGAGGGAATGACCCATCCCGAAATTGTTGAACGAACCGGCCTCCCGCTAGGCACCGTCAAGACCCGGCTTAGACGTGGATTGATCGACCTTAGAAATATTCTTCGCCGAACCGACGGCGTCCAACTCTCATCCGCTACCGAGCTATGAACGAGAAAGATATTCTAGACCGGTTCGAAGAACTTGAAGCTGGCCGTATCCTCGCTCAACTCGATCAAGACGAGCTTAGGGAGTGGGAAAAGCTGGCCAAAGATCCTCGTTGCCAACCCGACCTCTCGCTTGAGTTGATTGCGGCGGCCCTTGAAGAAAATTCTCTTGCAGGTGACTCCGCAAAACTCCCACCTAGCTTGGTGAAAGAGTTGCAAACTGGGATTTCAGCCATCGATCTTGGTCGCGACAAAGAGAAGATGACCCGCCCAACCAACTGGACGGGGATTTTTAGTTCTCCGAAAATAGGCTGGGCCATCGCGGCTCTCTTTGCAATCCTACTTATTGGTAGACCATTCATTGAAATGATTACGTCTGACCAAGGAAGACCAATTGTGGACGCACCGGATACGACTTCTCCTGAAAATGCTCGCGACCATTTGATCGCCAAAGCGGCGGACCTAATCGAATCCGATTTTGGAGGCACCGAAGACTTCAAGCAAATGTCCGGAAGTGTTGTGTGGAGTGATAAGTTCCAGAAAGGCTACATGAGTCTTTCCAACCTCCCGGCTAATGATCCCCGTGCCAAACAGTATCAACTTTGGATTGTTGACCCTACCCGTGACGAAAGGCCTGTCGATGGGGGTGTCTTTGATATTTCCGTCAGCGACGGCACCGCCATCATTCTAATCCGTAATCCACTTCTGGTGACCAACCCCCAAGCCTTCGTGATCACGTTGGAACAGCCCGGAGGCGTCGTAGTTTCTAAACAAGAGGTCGTAGTGGCACTTGCCAAGACGTCCTAGTTAGCTAGGCCTCATCGGCTGAGGGATTCAGCCAAGAACAGCTCTTCCTCCAGATTCGGGAGGAAGAATCAGTTTCTCCTAGCTCCCGCATTGGAGAACAGACGAACAGACGGCTACCTGCCTCCCCGAGAACTCGACCCAGTTTCCGGGACGATCTCGAGCGCGGAGTCAGCCTTCCCCTAGATTTGACCGACCGACCGACCACGTGAAAAAGCATCTTAAGTCTTAAGCGAGCCACGATCACGAAGCTGAAATCGGCCCCGAAACTCGATGGACGCCTCGACGAAAGACTCTGGCAAAAGGCACCAACCATCAGTCGGCTCATCCCGCGACAGGCAGATGGCTATGCACTCGTCCAGACCGAAGCCTGGCTCCACCACGACACCTCCCAACTCTCTATCGGTGTCCGCAGTCATCAGTCAACGCGAGGGGATGCAGAGAAAATCGATATGCCTTGACCGACTCGGGTCAGACCTGCCCCAGCGACCGCCCCTCGCCACTTTCGAACTTCGCTCGCGACGATCTCTGCTTTCGGTCTAAGTCTAGGAGATTCGACATCGACGTTTAGATCGACGCTAGAATCGACGTTTAGTTCGTATCGCCTGCCCAGAATCCTTTCCAGATATGCTTTTCTTGGTAAATTGGATCAACACAAAGATCAACGTTTTTGGCGATATATAGAAAGATTTCGTCCATGGAACCTCTGCTTCCTCGGACAACAGACGATGTTGATGAGCTTGTTGCTCAGGCCCAGCGCCTGGCTGGCGAACTGAGATCAATATTACCATCGACTGCGGTACGCTGGACAATGGCGAGATTGGTGGTCGATATGAACGGCTACTACTCCAACCTCATCGAAGGCCGTAAAACGATGCCCCTAAACATCGATGTCGCCCTCGCACTAGATTCTTCGGCAGAAGAAACGGTGCGAAACCAAGAGCTTCATACGGCTCACTGCCTAGCAGAGAAGGCGTTGCGGGAGCGCCTTGATTGCGAACCAGAGACCAAGGTCTATTCAGGGGACTTTCTTTGCTGGATTCATCAGGAATTCTTCAAGCATTCAGGAGACGAGCATCTCTGGGCCAAGTCTGAGAACGGTAAGAAGTATCGAATCGAACCCGGTAGAGTCAGGGACTACCAGGTGAAGGTCGGGGCTCATATTCCACCAGACCACAACGTTCTAGACCAATTTTTGAAGAGGTTCGAGACGTTCTACGGCAGCCAAGTTTCCGTATCTCAGAGAGTCCTTGGTACGCCGCCGCCCACCACCGTCTGACATGGATTCATCCGTTTGGGGATGGAAATGGCCGTGTGGTTCGCCTCAAGTCCCAGGCCGCTTTGATCCAGGCAGGTCTTGATGCAGACGGCCTCTGGACACTGTCACGCGGCTTGGCTAGAACTCGATCGAGCTATCTCGCCAAGCTTCAGTCTGCCGATTTTCCAAGACAGGGAAGCCTTGATGGGAGAGGCAACCTTAGCGAGACCCGCCTGACGGATTTCAGTCTCTATTTTCTGGGGCAGATCGTTGATCAACTCAAGTTCATGGGAACTGTCCTCGCGCCGTTAGATCTCGTCGAACGAATCCGGCACTACCTGATTCTCGAAAGACAGGACTTAGATTCGAAGTTGCGTGAACGGCTTACGGATCTTCTGAAAGTTCTTTGTCTCGAGGGACCGATCCGGCGAGGTGACGTAGCTACGAAAGTTGGCCTGAAGAGTTCGACGACCGCACGGCAAGTGATCAGCGAAGGCCTAAGCCAGGGAGTCAATGCGTCGTGGGGGAGAAAGGCGCGGAGACATTCGCTCTAGACGATTCTCGAATTAGGCCTGGCTTGCGGAGCCTGGCTTAGTGCCGATTGTGCGATTGCGTTCCTGAGCCTTCCGCAGCGCTTTTGGCGCTTCTTACCGGTGGGTGGGTTGTCGGTTTACCGGTGCTGGCACCAAGCTAGAGCCTTTTCAAAATGAACCCGACCGCTTGGGTCACGGTTTGGCAGGAGAAGTCCGGGGACGGATGGGCCTCGTAGTTGCCGAGAATCTGAACGCTTCCGGCCAGTCCAGCGTTGCGGGCGCAGTTGATGTCAGAGCGTTTGTCTCCGATCAGCCAAGATCGACTCAAATCTGTGTCGGGGAAGTCTTCCAAGGCTTGTTCGATCATACCAGGGGCCGGTTTGCGGCAGCGGCAGTCTTGAGCAAGTTCGGCGTGGTTAGAGCGAGGGTGATGCGGGCAGAAGTAGAAGGCAGCGATATCGACAGCTCCACCGGTGTCGGTTCGCAGGCGGTCGGCCAAGGCGCCGTGGAAGGCCTGCATCTGCTCCTCGGTGTAGTAGTCGAGTGCGATTCCTCCCTGGTTAGTGACGACGACCAGACGCATGTCGGCATCGACGGCAAGGCTCAACGCCCCAACGACTCCGGGCATGAGTTCCAAGTCCTCGATCTTGAAGACGTAAGAGTGATCGACGTTGAGCACGCCGTCCCGGTCGAGGAATAGGGTAGGAGTCATAATCCGGTGATTGAAGTAGATTGGGACTACTTCTTGATCACCCAGATGTTCTTGAAGCGAACCGGGTTGCCGTGGCCTTGAATATGCAACGGGCCTTCGGTCAGCTGATTACGTTTGGCACCGGCACCGGTTCCGGTCTTTAGTTCGACGTCGTCATGGATGAGAATGCCATTGTGCCGAACCGTGATCCGGGCGTTGGCCGTGCGCATGCCTTCGGAATCCTTCTTCGGGGCAGTGAAGTCGATGTCGTAGGTCTGCCAAGCCAGCGGCGGGAGACTGGCGTTGATGTCGGCTAGCTTCATTTTGTACAGGCAACCGCACCACTGCTTCGGGTCGGAGGGTAGCGTTCCTTCCGGCCAGGCCGAGCCGTCGTAGTCGAGACCGAAGCTGTCGATGATCTGCACCTCGTAGTTGTTGAAGATATAGAGTCCGCTGTTACCCCGATCCTGGTTTCCGGGAGCGACGTCGGGCTTAAACGGAAGCCGGAACTCCATATGCAGGTGGAAGTCCTTAAATTGGGTGTTAGTGACGCAATTTTCCTTGAGAAGTCCGTAATCACTGACCTCTCCTCCCTTGAAATCGTTCGGCTCGCCGTTGTCTCCGAAGAGGACGACGGCTCCCTCTGGGGCAGCCTCGCCCAAGGTCGGGCTAGTGCGCTCGATTCGATCGAAGCCAGCGGTGGCGGTCTTCACGCCAGCTGCATCTGTGGTCTGGCGAGTGATCGCGGTGCGGTTCCAACCGGCGCCCGGAAGCCCGCCCTGGTAGCCAGAGATGTGAAACTGTCCGTCTTTCATGGCGATAATTTGCAAGGCCTTGTCGCCCTTGGTATACTCGCCCTGAAGGGCGAAGCCTGGATGGTTGGCCGCGAGCTTCGGCTCGGTGTAGGCGTGGGCTTCTACCTTCTCCGCCACCAACGAAGCGAGAAGGACGGCGAAGAGAAAAGTGGAGATGGTGACGACGTAACGCATGGTCATCGTTCGCATCCTTGGGGCTGTGAGGCAAGGACGGGGGAGTTTGGAACCGCTCATGGACGCTGATGACCGCTAATCTGGGAAATGGGATTTGGCGGCGTCTTTCCATCGGGGTTTTGGCGCGTTCTGTGCTCCTCTCTAGGGCTAGAATCTTGCGATGCACCGAATAGCTGGGGGAGGCACCTTTCACCGGTTGGTTCGTCTGTGATAGTTGCCGTAGCTAGAGCGCAAAAGCTGTTGATTCTCAGTTCTTATCGTGGCAGTTAACGCGTCAAAATTGTCGTGTTCTCGGCAATACCTGATTCTTGCCCCTTATGATTCGTCTAGTTCTGTTTTGCCTCTTTGCACTGGCTCCTGTTGCTGTTTTGGCCAAGGTGTCTGTCGATATTGATTCCGAGATCGAGCGGGTTGCGACGACGATTAATTCTTGGGACATTAAGAATTCGTGTGAGTGGACTCCTGCGTATCGAGAGACTCGGATTGCTAGTTTGGATAAGTTCCTTGATCAGGTGAAGGGTTACAAGTCGGACCTAGCGAACGATCAACTACGGGCCAAGTACCATGCCCTTGTCGCCGGATTGCACGGCTACAAGATTGCCTACCGCCAGAGTGGTCTAGTCAATCTGCTGGGGCTGCGGAACAACATTCTCAAGGCGATCGACATCGAGAATGACAACGACTTCGCCATTACCTCGCCGTCTCGGCGGATGCTGGAGCGATCGATCTTTGTGATGGCGACGATCAAGCAGAGCGTACCGAAGGACTTGCAAGCAACCGGTGCGACCGATGCCGAGGAACAGGGCCGTAGGGAGAAGGCTCGTGCGGAGCGCGAGGAGGAATTCGATGGCAAGATCGAGACGCTGAAGGATTACCTCGGGCGTTTAAAGTAGGGCCGCAGGCCATGCAGCAAGCGCCCCCAGATCGCTGAATGACAGCGAAGCGAACATAGCCGAAGGCAAGACAGCCCGCCCTACCAGATACGCAAGGTAGGGACAAGGTAGGGACGGGAGCTGGAGGCGTCCACAACTACCTCAGAATGGAACCTTCACCAAAGACGAGTGGGACACACTGCCCGAGGAAATGGAGGTCCGTCTGGTGAAGATGGGCTTTGAAGATCGCTACGGCCGGAAGCAACAGCTTGTCGTCGTCACGACATTGCTCGACCAAAAAACACACAAGGGCATCGACTTGGCCGAGCTCTATGTCCGTCGCTGGGAGATAGAGGTCAGGTTTCGTGATATCAAGGGAACGTTGGACATGGGGGAGATGAGAGTCCGCAGTCCGGAGATGGCGATCAGAACGTTGCAGATCGTCACCCTCGCCTACAGCCTCCTGCGACTTCTGATGCTACGTGCTGGCGATGTTCCTGGCCGAGTGAACCTCAGTCTCTCGGAAGTCGCGGACTAACGTTGGCGGCAGCGCCCACGTTCCACGGACTTGCTTGGAAGCCGAGAAAACTGGCGGCCAAAAGGATGTGGTTGAGCGACCAAATATCCCTCAGACGAGTTCCTGACCGTCCAGGACGAAGGGAACCACGAGCGGTGAAGAGACGGCCGAAACCGTTCGCATACTTACCCAAACCAAGGCACCAATTCGTCGAAATACCCCATCGCGAACAGTATAGAAAACCCGCTTAATCACGCGCCATTCGGGTCAGTCAAAGTATATCGATTATCTCCCCTTTCCCTAGCCCTTCCGGTTCCTAGGATTTGGATACGCTCGATTCTGTCTTGGCCACGACAGATTGCTTGTCCCTAGCCGAAGCCCGTTGCCCGATCCCCATACTACATCTCTAACCTGACCCGGGAAGGCGATCTCGAGGACGTCCTTCGGGCTGGGGGAGGAAAGTAGGGCCTCGTTTAGGCTGAAGTTGTAGGACTAGAAAATGCGCAACTCATTCACAACCAATTTGTTGAGTTCGATTTCGAGTTCTTCTTTGTCTGTCTTATCTGTCTACACGGGCGGCACTAAGCCGAGAAGTTCGAAGGTTTTGGCCTGGAGGGGAGTGGCTTTGGCGTGGCCGGTGAAGGGCGCGGAACCGGGGATCTTCGCTTTCATC
>Ga0209186_1001232_pt1 | contig 19234 bp, 12 predicted proteins | sample SidtaG_FD_187426 | JGI IMG/M metagenome (GOLD analysis project Ga0209186, IMG submission 187426) | Marine algal microbial communities from Sidmouth, United Kingdom - Sidmouth_Male2 metaG (SPAdes) (version 2) | ecosystem: Host-associated > Algae > Red algae > Unclassified | place: Sidmouth...
GTTTGTCTTTCACTAAAACGCATGCGCCCGCTATCCGCTACTATAGCTTAGGTCATCAAATGAAATCAAAAGAACAACCACATAAACTACAAAAACGACTTAAACCACAAAAACTAAAAAAAGCTATAACGCTACTATCGGGTCTAGCTTATCAAGGACAATACCACTGCATTAAGAATAAAAAAATACGAAAACAATCTATATTATTATCAACTACTGTTCAAATATAAATGCAAAAAAGATTTTTTGTTAAATTTGAAAAAAAAATAGCAAAAACTTTGCAGATATGAAAAAATATCCTCAACTTAGCAGCACGTTAAGAGAATGAAAGGGGTTTTAAATATTAAGGTAGTTAAGGAAAAAATAAGGTTATGAAATTAGTAAAGCAGTCTAGGTTACAGTACCAAGACCAAACATCTGATAAAGTCTATGAAGTTGACTTATGTGAAGTTGGAACCAACCAATATCTAGTCAATTTTCGATATGGAAAAAGAGGTGGCAATCTTAAAGATGGCACCAAAACTTCTAGTCCTGTTAATCTTACAGAGGCTACTAAAATCTTCGATAAATTAGTTACTTCTAAAACAAAGAAGGGCTACCAACCAGAAGGACAAGCTGCGGCTCCACCAACTCCCAAACCCATTGTAAAACTTGAAATGCCCAACGTTGAAGGGGCAGCAAAAAACATTGTCAGTCGCTTAAAACAAGCTGCTGAACAAGCTGATGGTCATGGAGGAAGTGCAGCAGCCAAAGCCATTTCTATTTGGGGTTCTATCAAAAAAATAATCAAGGAAACAACAGGTTATGCCAAAGCCAATCCAACAGGCTATCAATGGCCTTTAACTCGTATTGTTTGGAGAGCAGGAGAACTAAAAATAAAAGAAGCCACACCTTTCCTTTTAAAACTTCCTATAGGTAAAAATCTTATTGAACAATATAGTTTAATTTGGGCTTTAGGTAAATGTGGAGATGCTTCTATTATTTCACATTTAGATGATTTAATCAAACAAAAAAAGGTTTTAAAACCTGCCAAAGCACTTGCCAGAGAAGTTAAAAGATCCTTATTAAATGATGCCGATCGTTTAAAGTGGTCTAAGAAGTTATTAGCGACCTTACCTGCTGATTATCAAGAAGCTATAAAAGAAAAAGACAACATAAAATTATTGACTGCTTTAGAAAAAACAGTTAAAAAACAAAAAACAGCTTCCGACGAAATCGCCACCCTTTACTTATTGGATGAAAGCTCAACAGTACGGCAAAGTTTAAGAGCTTGGATCAAAAAAGCTCCAATGAAAGGAGGCGGACATTTTCAAGGAATTCGCCAACTATTTAAAGCGGCAGAATTTAGAGTGGACGGCGAAATGTATGGTCTAATTGCACACAAAGTTTTCACAAATAATGCAGGGTATAGCGTAGACTATTGGAGAGACTATGTATATGTAGAAGAAAATGGTCGTTGGATCAATGTCAATGTCAAAAAAGAATTAGCGTCTCCAAAATCTCGTATTGGATTTTCTGAAAAGACAAAGACTTATTTTGAAAAAAGAAGTTGGCGTACACTCAGAAAAAAAGCAGAACAAGGTGACCTTGATTATATAAAAATGGCGGTAGGAATTTTGTCAATGTATACAGACAAAGACAAAAAAAATATTCCTCCTTATACACATTATACAAGTGAGCGAGTAAATGGAAGATGGCAATATACCAACCACGTTTTACACTACACAGATTATTCGCCTTACGACACCTTCAATCAGATATTGTATAAAAATAGTCCTCGATATAAAAGCAATACAAGCAGGACTGCTTGGGTGTTAAAAACTGATGTCAAAAAAGGGGATACAACCGACCAAAGAGAAGAAGCTTATCCAGAATTATGGGATAAAGTACCACAAGGAACATTGCATTTATTAGCAACAAGTAATTGTACACCAGTACAAGAATTTGCCGTTCGGACAGCTAAGGCAAATATGGATAATTTAATGCCTTATATTGATGAAGATTTCATTTGTATTCTACTAAAAAAACCCTACAATGATACGGCTCTTTTAGGATTAGACTTAGCTCGACAAAAATATCTTTCAGGAAAACCAAGTGCAAAACTTATCTTAGCCTTGATTAATTCAATCATTCCTGAAGCAAGTCAATTAGGATTAGAATTATTGGACAAACAACAAGATTTATTAAAGGATACTTCTTTAGTAATTTCATGTTTATTTACTCCACACAAAGAATTAAGCAAAGTATTTGGTAATATTTTAACGGCTCATACTTTTAGTGAGGAACAGTCAAAAGATATTGTTGCAGTAGCCAGCGCAAAACTTTTAGCCTACTCTTCTAATGCATCAGATCAAGACAAAGCCATTATTACCAATGCAAGCAACTACTTAGTTGCTCACTTCCAAGATCAATTGAGTAAAAGTAGCTTTACCACCATCCAAAACTTCTTGGATCATCCATTGCCAGAAGTCAAAGTATTTGGTGCAAAACTGTTGCTTTCTGATACCATCGACAAAACAACCATACCAGAACCGCTAATTTTAGGGCTTATCAACGGAGAATCTCCAGAAATGCGAGAAGTGGGCATCGAATTGTTAGGCAAATTGCCCAATGAGAAGCTAATTGAAAAACGAGAATTATTAAAAGGCTTGTGTTTGTCGCCACATAGTGAAGTACGAAAAAATGCTCATCCTATTGTTGCTAATTTAGCTAAAAAAGACAAAATATTTGGTCAAACCTTCACCAACGAAATCGTTATGTTCTTATTGAGAACAGAAGATAGTGAAGATAGAGATCAAGACATCAGAGCCTTATTAGAAAATCACTTAGGAGAATTCGTCAAGGAATTACCTTTACGCAAAATATTACAGCTTATCCACTCTCCACGAAAAGCTGCCAATCAAATGGGTTATGAATTGTTAAATACGCATAAGACCCACGAAGATTTGAAAATGCGTCAAATTGTGCGCCTTGCCAACCACGAAATGTATCCAATTCGCCAATGGTGTTGGAATGTGTATAAAAACCAACCTGCTCGCATCAAATATGAAAGTAGTGAGGCTGTAAGATTGGTTGATGCTAAATGGGACGATTCAAGAGATTTTGCCTTTGATTACTTTAGAAAGAATTTTGCCCAAGAAGATTGGACACCAGAGATATTAGTAAGTATTTGTGATAGTGTCAATCCATTGGTTCAACAATTCGGAAAAGAACTCATTACCAACTTCTTTGAAGAAAAAAATGGCGAGCAATACCTATTACAACTTAGTCAGCATCCTACCGCAGATTTACAACAATTTGCAACGAACTATTTAGACCGTTTTGCAACAGATAGTCCTGAAAAAATAAAGGAATTAGAACTCTACTTTATTACTGTATTATCAGGCGTCAATAAATCCAGTGTTGCCAAAGAAAGAATTTTTAATTTCTTGAGAAAAGAGGCTTTGAAAAATGAAGACACCGCAAAAGTAGTCGCAGGAATCCTAACACGACAATCAGCGATGATGGTCATTAGAGATAAAGCCCAATGTATCAAGATTATGCGTGATTTACAACAAGTTTATCCCGATTTGCCAATGTCAGCAAAACTCAAGGACATTGAGACTTATCCTGTGTAAAACGAGACCACTCAGCAAATATCAATATCATTTTTTCTTATAAGCTCAATCAAGTATAGATTATGTTATTCAACTATAAATATAGCGGAAGTTCGCAAGTCGATAGCAATGCAAGCTCAACGAGCATGTCTTTTGCACCTGACACACTTCGAGAACCCACCTTTTTTAGAGGTACATTGTCAAAAAACATCCCATTTAGAGAAGCCATCTCTGCTTTGCATGATGTTGTTACCTCTGATTTACGCTGGAAACCCAAAGATAAAGACGAATACAAAGCCTGGGCTGCCGAACAGGAGCGCATCTATTTAGAAGAAATGCGTGCAAAAAGTGAGCCTATCAAGATAAAAGTAAAAGAACTTCAAAAACAGTTAAGCGTCATTAACGCCCAATCAAGTAGAATAATGCGCCCTTTCTATGAAGCTCAAAGCAAATTTTACAGCTATCTATACAAAAAAGATTATGACGCTTGGTTCGTTTTAGATCCTGTCATTACAGTTCATCCCGATGAAATCTTCTATGAATGCTTTAGTCAAGACGAATCCTCTTATGGTCGTTTAGGTTGTAGCTACGAAGTCTTCAAAAACATCAATGAATTTGAATGTGGTACAACCAATATTGACTATTCAGATGCTTTATACAAAGAATTCCAAAAGATAAGAAATTACAAAGAAACTGATTTTGTTGTTGATCCAAGTGGCTTTGAAGTGAATACTGACAACGAAGACAGTTTCAAAGAACTAAAAATAGATTTACCAGACAGTTGGGTAAGAGGATTTTTGCAAGTTAGTTCGGCAATGACCTTAGACAGCACACAGTTTGATTTACACCCAATGGATGTATACAACTTCTGTTTTATGCTTCGTCGCAACAAAACAAGAGTCGGTCCTCGTTACATTAAGTTTGTGTTAGAACCAGGACAGCCTATCAAAGCAATCTTTGAACCTTGGGGCAAAGAAATTGTTTGTGAAAGAAGCCCATACTTAGGTAATGAAAGTAAAGAAGTAAAAATTTGGGGACGAAGACGTTTACTCATTTTAGAACGCCTTATTCCTGTTGCCAAAAAATTCAAAGTTCGTTTATTAGGAACGGGACTTCCCTCTTTCTTTATTGCGGATTTAGGAGATATGAACTTCACATTAGGTTTATCAGGTTGGACGAAGAATGATTGGTCAAAAGCAGGAAACTTTGACTTAATGGCACCTCGTGCAGATGTAGATTTATACACCAAAAAGAAAATCTTTGAAACCCTCAAAGAAAACTGGCAAGAATCATCCGATGACCTTGCAAAACGAATGAACTTAGACAAATCCATTATTACAGGTGCATTATCGGCTTACACACAAGCAGGTAGCGTGATGTACGATATGAACAAAAATGTCTATAGAGTTCGAGAACTAAGCCGAGAAAAACTACCAATGGACAAGTTGCGTTTCTCCAACGAAAGAGAAAGATCAGCCAATCAAATGATTAGTCAAAATAGAGTAAGTTCTAACGGCCAAAGTATAGGAGATGGAAAGATAAAAATCACAGGTTCTGTAGGCAGAAATCAATACAATACAGAATTGGTGATAGATAGCGACCAACGCCTTATAGAAGCAGAATGTCAATGCCATTTCCACCAAAAAAACAAATTATTTCAAGGACCTTGTGAGCACATTTTAGCCACAAGAATCCATTTCAACAAAAGTAAATTTAACTAAGCACATAAGGGGACGAAAGGGACGTTATTAAAGCCCTTTACTTAATTCTTTTCTTTCACATACTTAGCTTTATAAAGTACATTAAAATAAAATTTGTAATACAAAGAATGGACAGATGGTTCAGTAATTACAAATAATTCAATAATAATAGGAACGAGTAAAGAGCTTGCATTTCGGATAGTGTTTCGCCATCCTCGCTTAAAATACTCGCACACATCACTGGCTGCCTCTTTAAATTGCTAGATACACCCCTATTCCCACTTTCGGTGTCAATGCATAAATTGAATAATGCTTCGCTTCAATTTACACATTAAAGTACGAATAGGGGTGTATCTAGCTTGGAGTTGAGTCATCCAGTCAAGAGCTTCATCGAAGTCAAAACTCGTTCATCTGTTATATTGTGTCGCAAAAGTCAAGAGCTTGCATTTCGGATAGTGTTTCGCTATCCTCGCTTAAAAAACTCGCACACATCACTGACTGCCTCTTTAAATTGCTAAATAGGTACCTAGTGGAACTTTCTGAATGAATTCCGAGAATTAAAGTCCCACTAGGTACCTATTTAGCTTGGAGTTGAGTCATTCAGTCAAGAGCTTCATCGAAGGAAACACGACTTTTGCAAATACGTTATTTGAAATATTTTTAGAGAAAAAATAATAGCCTAAGAGCTTGCATTTCGGGTGGTGTTTCGCCATCCTCGCTTAAAAAACTCGCACACATCACTGACTGCCTCTTTAAATTGCTAGATAGTACTATATTAGCACTTTCAGAGTCAATTCCGAGAATTAAAGTACTAATATAGTACTATCTAGCTTGGAGTTGAGTCATCCAGTCAAGAGCTTCATCGAAGGAAAAAGGCTATTATTTTTATCTCTTATTTTCTACAATTTATAGCATAATCAAGAGCTTGCATTTCGGATAGTGTTTCGCTGTCCTCGCTTAAAAAACTCGCACACATCACTGACTGTCTCTTTAAATTGCCATATAGGTGTAGGTAACGCCTTTCGGAGTCAATTCCGAGAATTAAATCCGTTACCTACACCTATATGGCTTGGAGTTGAGTCATTCAGTCAAGAGCTTCATCGAAGGAAAAAGATTATGGTATAACTTAGAAAAACGGTCAAGAGCTTGCATTTCGGATAGTGTTTCGCTATCCTCGCTTAAAAAACTCGCACACATCACTGACTGTCTCTTTAAATTGCTAGATACTACTATTAAGACACTTTCTGTATCAATTCCGAGAATTAAAGTATCTTAATAGTAGTATCTAGCTTGGAGTTGAGTCATTCAGTCAAGAGCTTCATCGAAGGAAAAAGACCGTTATTCTAAGTAAGTAAAACAGTACAAGTACAATCAAGAGCTTCATCGAAGAAAAAGATTGTAGAAAAATGGTCAAGAGCTTGCATTTTGGGTGGTGTTTCACCATCCTCGCTTAAAAAACTTGCACACATCACTGACTGTCTCTTTAAATTGCTAGATACTACTATTAAGACACTTTCTGTATCAATTCCGAGAATTAAAGTATCTTAATAGTAGTATCTAGCTTGGAGTTGAGTCATTCAGTCAAGAGCTTCATCGAAGGAAAAAGACCGTTATTCTAAGTAAGAAATAGTAAAGATCCAAAGTACAATCAAGAGGAACAATGTTTCGTTGTCCTTGCTAGTAAAACTTGCACACATCACTGACTGTCTCTTTATGATTACATATGAATTCAATAATCCCCTTTCTGTATCAATGCCGAGAATTAAAGAAGATTTTTGAATTCATATGTTTGGAGTTGAGCCATTCAGTCAAGAGCTTCATCGAAGTCAAATATTGTATTTTGTTTTATTTTTATTCTTTAGGAGAGAACGGAAAATGCTCCGTCGTCACGGGTCTCCCCGCTGTACGCTAATGGATAGCCACGCAAACTTTTGCCAACGCTTTATCCAACCGCTACTATCGGGTATAGTGAATCAAGTGATAAGTCCTTGATAGCCCAAGTTTTGTCTTTTTAAGTAATTACAGCGTTATTTTCTCGTCAGATAGCTAAGGCTATCTTCCTCTAAAATGCCTTGTACTTGCTCAAAAATACGGCAGCTTAACTATCAGAGACTTACAAACTTGAGTCACTAGGTCGTTATAGACACTACTACTAATCAACTGATAAATAGAAGTAGAGACCATCCAAAATAGCCCTGATAGCAGCGTTATACCAAAAAGAAAGGCAGATGTAAGCAAGGCTTTTGGTATAGTAGCGGATAGCAGGACTAAACGGAACGACGAAGCACCAAACCTTTCGCTCCTAATAAAATTTTGTATTTATAAGAACTTGTTGGGATTTTCAAATTTAAAAGTTCCAACAAACTCTAAAAAGTTATTTAAAAAAGACCGTGCGCTCAAAGAGCTTGCATTTCGGATAGTGTTTCGCTATCCTCAATCCTAAAACACAATAACTGGTTAAGGGTTATTTGCATAAAACAACAACTTGGTGAATCACATAGCGAGCCTTAATATCTCTGAGATAATAAAGGCATTAAGCAAGACATCAATCTAGGAAAAGTAAATAATCAAAAAATTACGAGTATTCCGTTTTATCAATTGATTCAAAAGCTTAACTACACATTGTAGCAAAAAGGAATTGAATTGATTATGCAAGCACAAAAAAGCAATCCCGAATTTCTAACCAATGACGGGATAGAGGCACTTTCAATCTTCGGATTGCCGTTAGTGCCAGTTAAGTTGTCTAAACTTAGCGAAAAAACACGTAACTATGTTTAGTCTATTTGTTTTATAACGGGTGATATATTGCCCTTTCTGAGTCAATTCCAAGAATTAAAGCCCCTCTAGCTTGGAGTTGAGTCATTCAGTCAAGAGCTTGATCGAAGTAAACGAGTCACGTCTTTTTTATCATAAGGATTTAACAATTACATGCGATTTTAAAATAAGGAACAATGAGTCAACCGAGAACCAGACAAGAATTATACGACGTTATCAAAGCTACCTCCAAAGAGGAATTCATTTTGTCAGAAATGAAACGACTTGGCTTTTGGGATTCTAATGAAGAAATGCCCTCACTGACAGAAACCTTTATTAAGGAAAAGAACAAACTACGTAAAGAACTCAACGAACTACTTGCCAAACAACGAAAAATTGGCAATCCTGAACAAATTGTTAAGGAGTATCGTGAGAATCGTATGAAGGAGTCTCGTGAGAAGCAAAAAGCCAATTTGGAGGCTCGTTTAAAAGCGAGAAAAGAAAAAGCGGAGAATTGGGCGAAGAAAAAAACGGAGGAAATCATCTATTTAGGGGATAATATCTCCAAAGGACTCAGCCAAAAAGAATCAGACAAGGAAAAATTAGCCAAAAATAATTTACCTGAGTTTCCCAATGCTTTGGCATTGGCGGAAGCCATGAAAATTACTTTGGGACAGTTGCGTTTTTTGGCATACAATAGAGAAGTGAGCAAAGTATCTCATTACAAACGCTTCTATATGCAGAAAAAATCAGGAGGAAAACGCCTTATTTCTGCACCAATGCCACGCCTCAAAAGCGCACAGTATTGGATATTAGAAAATATCTTGTACAAAGTTCCATTGCACGAAGCAGCGCATGGATTCACGCCTGAAAGATCTATTTTATCGAACGCCACACCGCACGTCGGCAAAGATGTTGTTGTCAATTTTGATTTCAAAGACTTCTTCCCTACCCTAACGTTTGGTAGAGTCAAGGGAGCATTCTTAAATTTGGGCTATTCTCAACAAATTGCCACTATTTTAGCCGCCTTATGTACCGAACCCAATGTGGATGAAGTCGAAATGGACGGAACGACTTATTACGTTTCTTCTGGCGAAAGATTTTTGCCACAAGGCGCACCAACCAGTCCAGCCATCACCAATATCATTTGCTACAAATTAGATGCTCGTATGGCAGGTATGGCCAAAAGCCTTAACTTCAATTACAGTCGTTATGCCGATGATATGACTTTTTCTGCGTCTGGTGAAGATGCCAAACAAGTACAAAAAGTTATTTGGAGAGTTAAAAGCATCAGCACCTCAGAAGGCTTCAACTTACATCCTGACAAATTGCGTATTATGCGTAAAGGAAACCGTCAAGAAGTAACAGGTATTATCGTCAACGACCAAGTCGGTGTAGATCGTAGAAACCTAAAAAAATTCAGAGCTTTATTGCACCAAATCCGTCAAACAGGAATGGCGGGAAAACAATGGGGCGCAGGCAAAGATTTGGCTTCTTCTATCTGGGGGTACGCCAACTTCGTCGCTATGGTCAAACCACAGAAAGGACTGCAACTCATAGCAGAAGTTAAAGAAATTTTAGGTCATAAAAAGATTGTCACTGTAAATAAATACGCACTCGCTAAAAAAGAAAATGAATCTGCACAGGCAAAACAGCTACGTTTGGAAAAAGCAGCATTGAAAAAGAAGCAAAATGATATTCTTAGTGATTCTGATGATAAGCCTTCTTGGAAATTGTGGTAGTTTTTAGGGATTGCATATTTGACTCAAAAAACCAAGCATCCTAACACAATATACCCTACATTTGTGCTTCAATTACCAGATAAAAGGACAAATATATGAAAGCTATTATTGTGAGCATTGGTGATGAAGTTCTTATTGGACAAATCGTTAATACCAATGCGGCTTGGATGGGCAAAGTACTCAATGATGTCGGCATCGAAGTTATCGAAAACATTGTAATTTCTGACACTTCGGCTCACATCACTACAACCTTAGACCATGCCTTGAGCAAAGCCGATATTATTTTGACAACAGGCGGTTTGGGCCCAACTAAAGACGATCTTACCACTAAAACCTTAGCACAATACTTTGGCGCAGAATTAGTCCTTCAAGAAGAAGTTTTAGAACGACTCAAACAAATGTTGGAACAACGAGGGCGAGAATTGACGGAACAAAATCAAAAAGTAGCCCTCGTTCCGAAAGATTGTAAGGTCATTCTTAATCCCAAAGGAACAGCCCCTGCCCTATGGTTTGAACGCAACGGTAAAAGCGTCATTGCGATGCCTGGTGTTCCCTATGAAATGAAGGATTTCATGACCAAATTCATCCTTCCAGAATTTGAAAGACGAGGGGTGACACAGTCCCTTTTTCACAAAACCATTATGACGGCTGGAACGGGGGAAACGGTCTTAGCAGAACACATCAAAGACATTGAAGCAGCCCTTCCTCCACACATAAAATTAGCCTTCTTACCAAGATTAGGTATCGTTCGTTTGCGTTTAAGTGGCAAAGGTGATGATAAGCAAGCTTTGGAAGTAGATGTCAATGAGTACGCCCAACAAATTGTCCAAAAAATCCCTAAATATGTTTATGGATATGACGAAAAACCATTGGCAGCAGCTGTTGGTGATTTGTTGTTAGAACGCAATGCTACTTTGTCTGTGGCAGAAAGTTGTACAGGTGGTTATATCTCTCAGCAAATCGTTCAAAACGCAGGCTCTTCGGCTTATTACGAAGGTGGAATCATTGCCTATTCTTATGAACTCAAAAGCAAACTTTTAGGGGTTTCTATGGACTTGCTCAATACGCATGGGGCTGTCAGTCAAGAAGCCGTAGAAGCGATGGCTAAGGGAGCTATCGAACGTATGGGAACAGACTATGCGATTGCGACGTCTGGTATCGCTGGTCCTGGTGGTGGAATGCCTGATAAGCCTGTTGGCACAATTTGGATGGCAACGGCTTCTAAGACTGAAATTTTCTCCAAAAAATATCAATTCACTCCGTACAGAGACATCAATATCCCCCTTTCCGCAAATATGGCATTGAATGGCTTGAGGCGTTTTATGCTTCGAGAATTGGAGGAGGTAAGTCTTATCAGTTTTAAGACTTAAAGAGATGTGCTTGAATGGCTAAAATAGGAACAGAAGATTGGTAGGACAACTGTTTTGCATGGTTCAAACTAAAAAGCTCTTTAAAAAAAGACCGTTTATGTGTGAGCATTGCTAAGACATCAACCTCATTTTTGGTGGCATAATTGCCTATTTCTTGTAACAATTCTGTTCCCTCTATTACTTCAAAAAAAATATTATAGTCTTTTTCATACTTTTGGGCTACTTTTTTCATCTCATGGGTAAATTGCTCTTTGTGAGCTAAATCAATATGAAAACATGTTAATTTTGCGTTCAATTTTTTTGATAATTCAGACATATATACCAAAGCATATTCATTTTCTTTATCAAAATCAATAGGCATGGCAATTTTTTGAATCTTTCCATTAAAAGTGGCATCTTGTGGAATGACTAAAACAGGACAAGTTGCTTTTTCCATTACCTCCCCTGCCACACTTCCCAAAAACATTGCCTTGAGTTTAGAGGCACCTGTCGTTCCCATAACAATCATATCAGCCCGTATTTTTTTGACAAAACCTGTAATTTCATCAGCAGCAAAACCCATTTGAAGATGATAAGTCACAGATACTCTTTCAAGTGTTTTGTGTACTTCTTCTGAGGCATTTTTTATATAGTTTGTAAAATAAGCAACTGCTTGTTCTTCATTATCCTTAGCCAAAGAGTTGAGTATATCTACTGGCATATAAGGGTCAATTACAGGAAATTTATAAATATGTAGCACTTCCACTGACCATTCCATTTTTTTGGCAATTTTCAAAGCATACTTAAAGGCATTCATGGCTACATCTGAAAAATCAATTGGCACTAATATTTTTTTCATCTTATTTTTTTTAATGGTAAACTAAAATGGGTATTTCTGTCTTGAGTGCTATTCTTTTGGTAACACTTTTGTGAAACCAATAATTGTCATGTGTTAGCATTACTAATAAGTCTAAATCATTATTTTCTATAAAAGATTCTATTCCTTCTACGACACTCTCTTGATCAACTTCATATAAAAGCAGAGAATGTACAATATTACTTTCTCCCAATGAATCCAACATTCCTTTTTTGCGATGAATTTCTTTTTCATTATCGTTTTGTCCTACATGCAATACGGAGACATTTGCATTAAACATATCTCTAAATGCTTCAATTTTCTTTAGAACGATTTCATCTTTTGCATCAAAATCAGTAGCATATACAATCTTTTTAAAATCACGATACTCCGCATTATTGGGAATTGCTAATACAGGCACCTTAGCGGATTTAATAACGTTGGAAGTAACGCTTCCCCACATTCTGTCTAGTAATTTACTTGCTCCTTTCGTCCCCATTACGACCATTTCTACTTGGTAATGCTTGGTTTTATTAAGAATAACATCTATGGCAAATCCATGTTCTATGTCAAATTTCATAATAGGAATCTTTCCTTTAAGCTTGAGATTGTCTAAAACAAAATTTTTAAAATACTTCCGTGCATCAAGTTCTTGCTCAAAAACCTTATCATTAAGGACAATGCGCTTTATTTTAAAGCTCTCAATAGGCACTCGATATGCGTGAACAAAAATAAGGACGCTTTGGTTTTTTTGAGCAATTTTACAAGCAGAATACGCTGCATTTAAAGACGTTTCTGAAAAATCAATGGGTACAAGAATCTTTTTCATTGGATAAAATATTATGTAAGTAATGTCACATTGCACACTACTTATTTGGAAAAACAATTAATGGTACTTGAATTCGCAAAACTACTTCCTTCACCAAGCTATTTTGACTTGCTTTAGCTTCTGAATTTCGGGATACCATCCCTAACAAGTCAATCTCCTTTTCTTGTACAAATTCTTCTAAAGCCAAAACCTTATCAAATCCGTGTACAATTACAATATCACTATCTGGTAATCCACGAATACTTTGGTGCTTTATGTGGTTGTAATTTTGTTTGCGAGTTGAGTTTGCATTATCTTCTACTTCTGAAATATGCATAATGGACAAATGCGCTCCAAAAAGTGATTTTATTTTTTTAATAAAATGAAGTGGTCTTTTATCTTGCTCCTCAAAATCTTCGGCAAAAGCAATGTTTTCAAGTTTTTGATAAGTTGCTTTATTGGGTATTGCTAATACCGGAATATTGACTTCTTCTATAAGTTGACTGGTATTACTTCCAAACGATTCCTTTGTACTGTTTGTTGCTCCTTTCGTTCCCATAATAATTAGGTCAAAGTTGGCTTCTTTGCAAACCGTTTTAATTCCTTCTACAGCATTTCCTGTAGCTACTTTATAAGTAAATGTCACTGTATCTAAAGGCAAGGCTGTTGCATGAACTTCAAAATCTTTGATAAAATCTTGGAGTTTATTCAGTTGTTTAATTCTGATTTCTTCTCTCTGATGGGTTAAAGAATTTGCAGGCAAATTGTTATTCAAAATTGGGATTTGATAAACGTGTACCAATGTTAAAGTTGCTTTCATTTTTTCTGCCAAATAACAAGCGTATTGAAAAGCATTACAGGCATTGTCAGAATAATCTGTTGGAAATAATATGTTCATTTTTATTTATTTTCAAGGTGAACAAAATCGACGAATCTCATATAATCCGTCGATATAAAATATTCTATCATTGTTTATTGATTCAAAAATAACATGTCTTTACTTCAAGTCAAATGAGTCACATCACATAGCTGTATGATACTTGTCACTATGCTCTATCTATTTTTTTCTTGACAACTAAAAGCGGCAAATCATCATTGCTATCTATCAATTTTTCTGTAAAACTGCCTATAAAGATTCGTTTCAATCCTGTTTTACCTTGCGCTCCTACAACGATCAAATCTGCATTTTTTCTATGTGCAAAACCATTGACCAAATTAGCTCCTGCATAACGAGTATTTACCTGAAACGTGGGGTTAATCGTTATATCTTTCGTTTCGATTCCTTTCATAAAAGTATTGTAAGCATCTACAGAGTTAGAGCGGATAAGTGGTTCTAACTTTTTATTGCCATAGCTAACTCCGCCCCCAAAACTTGGCAAATCAAAGATGTTTAACGCTTCGACATCTATGTCTTTTGCCACATCAGCAGAAGCAATCATAATGGCTTCTTCGACTGCCAATTTGGAGTACTCAGAAAAATCAATAGGTACTAATATGTGGCTCAGTTGTTTTTTGGCTGTTTCGGGGACTAAAAGTACAGAGCTTTGGCTATATCTGGCGATTTGTCGAGGAATAATTCCATTGCCTGGTAATTGGCTCTTTCGGCCCATAATCAAAAGGTCAATATTTTTCACTTCAACTCGGTGCAATAACTCTTTGGAAGGTGCGCCTTCTACCACTTCATAATCCACATCATATGCCTCTATTCCTGTAAAAAAGGTTTGTACTTTTTTCTTTATTTCTGCCAATATTGTTTCGTCTATTGGCTCTCTAAACTCTGGAAATTCTTTGACAACTTCTGGAGGAACAGACAAATTTCGGTGGATATGGCTAAAATATATTTTATCAGGCTTGATCTTATTACATATAAATGCTGTGTATTCAATCAATTCTCGATCCATTAAACTAAGGTCTAATCCTACTAAAATTCTTTTGAAATTATACATGTTCTATTTTTTATTTGTTGATTAATATTATAGTCCAAATTTAAGGTGGCTTCCCACGCTTTACAATGAGCCTTATCAATACCCAAAGTGATTTATGTCATTAAGGATTGCTATAACAATAAAATAAGGAGAGAACGGTCAGTTGCTTCGTCGTGGCGCATGCTCCCGCTATACACTATTATAGAAAAAGCTTTTTCACAAGCCTTTCCTTTTTCTATACCGTTGCTATCGGGTCTATTTTGTTAGGCAAAAACCTTTTGCAGTGGGAATGTCCATGGTTAATTAGACCCGATGGTAGTGTTATAGCCATTAAGCTTGGCTCTTGTTGTGGGTGGCTTGGCTATAGTAGCGGACAGCGGGAGCATGTGTGACGACGGAGCAAAGAACCGTTCTCTCCAAAAAAAAAATCATCTATAGTTTCACAATTTATAAGTAACTTTGTTAAGTATCAAGTTCAAATATCTTATGAAAAAACACGATTTAACGTCAATATTGAATCAGTTAATGACAACTTCTATTTATGGAATCATTATTACAGATGACAAAGGAAATATCGAATATTTTAGTCAACAAGGAAGCAATATTTTTAAAACAATGGTAGCAGAAACAATTGGAAAAAACATTCAATGGCTGATTCCGCTCTTAACTTTTAAAGAAGGTAATTTGGTGTTTGATCAAAGTAAGGGAAGCCTGATCGAACAAAAAAATCAAGGATATGAAATCAGTATCAAAAATAAGGAAGGGGAGGATTTTATACTTTTTCTGACTTATAGTCAGGCTACTTTAGAAGATGTTGCTGTATGGACTTTTATTTGTAGAGATTTGACCAATATCAATGCAGAAAATAAGCGAATAACTGAAGACAAAATTCGTTTAGATGCTGTTATTAATACTGCTGTTGATGGCATTATCACGATTGATGAAAAAGGAACAATTGAGACGGTCAATCCTGCCGCTGCCCACCTATTTGGATATGAACCTAAAGAAATGATTCACCAGAATATCAATATGTTGATGGCGACACCGCACCATGAACAACACGATCAATATCTAAAAAATTATCTCTCGACAGGCATTAAAAAAATTATTGGTATTGGACGACAAGTTGAAGGCTTGCGTAAAGATGGTACGCTCTTTCCTTTCAAATTAAGTATTAGTGAAATTAATTTTGATAAAAAACGCATTTTCACGGGTATCGTTCATGACCTCAGCGACAAGTTCAGAGTAAAAGAAATTGAACGAGCATTGCAACAAGAAAAAGATTTAAACAAACTGAAAAGTCATTTTATCACAATTGCTTCTCACGAATTTAGAACGCCACTAAGTTCCATTCTATCTTCTACAGCACTGATAGAAAAGTATGAAACAAAAGAACAACAAGACAAAAGAACAAAACACACCCAAAGAATTAAGCAGAGTGTCAATCATCTTACTACGATTTTAAATGACTTTTTATTATTGAGTAAATTAGATGAAGGACTCGTAAAATATGAACCTATTCATTTTGATTTAAAAGCTTTTTGCGAGGAAATAATGCAAGAAATGCAGTACACCATCAAAAGTGAAATCAAGATTCATTTATCTTATGAAGGAGCGCAAAAAGTGTATTTAGATAAAAAATTACTCACAAATATCATGCAGAATTTATTATCCAATGCCATTAAATATTCGACAAGCAATAAAGACATTTATTTTCAAGCAATCATTACTCCTGAAAACATCAAGCTATCGGTAAAAGATGAAGGTATTGGCATTCCTTTAGAAGAACAAAAACAATTATTCCAGCGGTTTTTCAGAGCAAAAAATGCCAAAAATTTACAAGGAACAGGTATCGGTTTAAATATTGTGAGAAAATATGTTCGTCTGATGCATGGAGATATTACGGTACATAGTATTCCCGATGAAGGCAGCACCTTTACAATTAGTTTTCCAAATCAAAAACAACTATTATGAAAAAAATTTTAATTATAGAAGATAATCTTGATATTCGAGAAAATATAGCGGAGATTTTGGAATTAGCACAGTATGAAGTAGAAACAGCAGAAGATGGTAAAAAAGGTGTGAAAAAAGCATTTTCATTTACACCTGACCTAATTCTTTGCGATATTATGATGCCTGAATTAGATGGTTATGGCGTAAAAGAAATATTAGAAGAAAACAAAATCACCGCTTCGATTCCTTTTATTTTTTTGACAGCAAAAGCAGAAAAAGAAGATTTTAGAAAAGGAATGAATTTGGGTGCAGATGACTATTTAATAAAGCCTTTTGAAGAATTAGATTTATTGCAAACCATCAAAAGAAGGTTGAAAAAAATAGAAACAATACAACAAAGTATTACTCCCACCCAACAAGCAGAAAACACACACTTTTTTAGTGAATCCATTGGTCTACAAAAGTTAATAGATCTGGCAAATAACCGGGAAGTCATATCTTATCAAAAGAAACAACTTCTCTTTACAGAAGGAGCTTATCCTCATAAATTATTCTACCTAAAATCGGGAAAAATCAAAACCTACCGTAGCAATGAGATGGGCAAAGAACTCATTACAGAAGTATTTAAAAAAGGGGACTTTATTGGTTATCAAGCTCTCGTAGAAAACAAACCTTATGTAGATACGGCTATGGCTATGGAGAATAGTGAAGTTGCCATTATTCCAAAAGACGACTTTTTTATACTGCTCCACAATGATCGAGATGTCGCTAATAAATTTATACAAATGCTTTCTTATCAATTAACCGAACAAGAAGAAAGACTTTTGAATTTAGCCTATAATTCGGTAAGGCGCAGATTGGCAGATACACTTGTGATGTTAGTAGAAAAACAAGAATCGGACAATCAAAGTTTACACATATCAAGAGAAGATCTTGCCAATATTGCAGGAACGTCCAAAGAAACAATCATTCGCAACTTATCAGAATTTAAAAGCGAAGGACTTATCAAAATTGAAAGCAACATTATTACGATTCTAAACATCGAAAAACTCAAATACATTATTGGCTAACCAAAGTCATTTATCCTATTGATATAGGTCATTGAAAACACCTTATTCTTGCTTTATCTTTGAAGTAACATCAAAATACAATACAATGACTATACAAAAAATATTAGTACCAACAGACTTTTCTACTTATGCCAATTATGCAAGTGGTGTCGCTGTACAAATTGCAAAAGCAACAAACGCAACTTTAGAGTTCCATCACCAAACCCATATTTTGGGAGCTTGGAGTCATTTAGAAGAAAATGCTCGCCTTTATTATCAAAACAACTTTGTACGAGAAGAAGAAGCCATTATCAAATTAGAAAATCTCGCTGCAAACAAGACCTTTAAGGATGTAAAGATTACAACGAGTTACAGTCATGGAAATCTTGTTGCGAAGATTATGGACAAGGTTGAAGAGGAAGCAATTGACTTGATTGTGATGGGAACACAAGGAAAAACGGCTAACGAACTTATGTTGGGTTCTAATACGCTCAAAGTACTTCGCTTGGTAGATTGTCCTGTTTTAACAATCAAAAAACGACCCAAAGATTTTAAAATAGAGCAGATTCTTTTTGCCTCTAATTTCAAAAAAGAAGCATATCCTGTACTACAAAAATTACTGGATTTAACTGCTACTTGGAATGCAACTGTTCACCTAATCAATATTGATGTCAATCATCGTTTTGAGGAAACACCAGAATTATTCAAAAAATCCATCAAGTCTTTTATCAAGTTATGTGGCTCTCGATTAGGGGAAGTACACAGTATTCTGGATGAAAATATTGCACGTGGCATCAATAAAATCACAGAAGATTTAAATATTGATCTTGTTGCAATCGGCACACATCTAAGAGAATATCAAGGCTATATGTACAGTAGTTTTATTACAGAAACCATTGTTCAAACCGTAGAAGTGCCTATCTTGACTTTACAAATCCCTCCAACAGAATAGTTCAAAAGTCCAAATAAGTTCTAAAAAGGGATGATTTTTTAAAAGAAATCATCCCTTTTTTCATGCAATGATTTACAGTCGTTCAAATATGTCTTAAATTTGCCACATAAATAAGACCAATATGCATAAGATATTGATTGTAGAAGACAATGAAATGATTCGTGAAAACTTGGAGGAGCTTTTATTGCTGTATGATTTTGAAGCCATTACCGCCCATAATGGACGCATTGGAATAGAGAAAATGCAAGCAGAAAAACCTGATCTGATTGTTTGTGATATAGCCATGCCCGAAGCCAATGGATATGAAGTATTAAAAAAGCTCAAATCAATTCCTGAAATCGCCCAAACGCCTTTTATATTTCTTACTGCCAGTGCCCAAAAAACCGATATTGAGAAAGGACAGTTATCACAAGCGGACTATTTTATGACCAAACCTTTTGATATTGAAGAATTAGTCAAGGTTATAAACCTTCTTCTTGAACAATAAAAAAGCAATGGAAATATTATTATCTCCATTGCTTATAAAAGGCTGTATTTTTTGGCATCAACC
>Ga0209186_1001233_pt1 | contig 19231 bp, 18 predicted proteins | sample SidtaG_FD_187426 | JGI IMG/M metagenome (GOLD analysis project Ga0209186, IMG submission 187426) | Marine algal microbial communities from Sidmouth, United Kingdom - Sidmouth_Male2 metaG (SPAdes) (version 2) | ecosystem: Host-associated > Algae > Red algae > Unclassified | place: Sidmouth...
GGGGGGGGGGGGGCTTGTTTTTTGAAGAGATCAAGCAGCGCGCGCAAGAGGACGTGCCGCTGCATCAGACGCAGCCATTCCTGCGTACGTGACGCATGGGCGAGCACCCGGTGCGAGCCGCGGCCGCAGAACCCCGCCGCGCGACGTTATGCGACGCCCTACGTAGCGCCTAGGCGCCCCGCGCTGCGCGAGGGACGCGGGCAACCGACGCACGGGTGTTTATTCAATCGTGCACAGGTGCGTGAGGAGCGCTGCTGTGCTTGTCGGATGAACGAGAGGGGGTGGCGGGGCAGTGAGATGCAGGCCACGACGCAATCCGAGCTCGGGATGGGGGAACTCTAGCGTAAAGCAAGGAGAGGCGGAGCTGTATCACCTGTTGTGACGGGATGCTGCGGGGGGCGCCTGCGACGGCGCGAGGCCTGCGCCAGCTCGCCCCGGATGGCTGTGGGCGACGGGGGATGGTGGAGGAGTCGGAAGGAGGGGGGTCTCTGCTGAGGGGACGTCGGCGGGATGATTTGATATACACCCGCAGCGGGCTACACCACCCTCTTGGTTTGTCACTCGAGGGAGGGCGCGCGGTGTGACCGTCGGCTGTTGTACTCCCCCTCTTACGGTCGTGCGACGCGCGCCGACGCGCCGGGGGGCCGCCCACCGGTGTGTGGATCATGGCAGCGACTGACGCACGGCCGTCCATACCTTTTTTTACACCTGTACGCGTCGACGGCTCATGTGATTTTCGGCCGCCGTGGACAGGGGCGGGGGCAGCCGGGTGCTGAGATGGAGGCCATGACACAAGCCAAGGTGCGGATGGGGGGGATGCCGAGGCGAGTGAGGAGAGGCGGTGGTGCGGCACATTTTGTGAGGGGCCGTGGAGGGAAGCGGGGGTGCTGGCACAGGCGTGGGCGGCGCCGGTGAGGGGCAGGTCGCTGTGTGCGTGAGGTGCTTGATGTTGTTGAGCAGCGGTGCACCGTGCGGTACGACATCACTGCCGATGGCGCTGCGCGTGCTCAGTGCTTTTTGATGGAATCTGACGGTGATGTTGAGGTCAGACGCAGTCGTCGGCGCAAGCGCCCCGCTCCTTGTCGTGGTCATCTACCGGGCTCTTCGCCACCCGAGTATCCAAGGAGTCGGCCTCGTCAGCGGGCTCGTCGCGAGAGTGACGAGCCCTCCGGGCTCGCCGGGTGTGGCGTCGGCGATGAAGAGAGCGGGTGTGTCATGTCGGGCATTGAGAACAACCCGGCGGCTGGTGCTACGTCGCCGACCGAGATGGGACCGGTGGCATCCAGTCATCGCTCTCCTGTCGGCAGTGAACCCCCTACGGTGGATGTTCGTGTACCGACTCAAGCAAGTCCCGACTCGTCAAGCGACACGGAGCCGCTCGCCGACCGGCAAGCTCGCCTTCGACGGTTGGCCGCTCATGATGATGGAAAAGTGAACTTGCGCGCTGGGAAAACCCTGGGCGGTGCCCGAAGTGCTCCGAGGCAGCAGCCGCGGCCCGAGAACCACGGTGGTTCCGTACGCGACGAGGGTGCGGCGGAGGTCCGCGCTCCACATCGTCATGGCGGTGTTGACGGGTGCAACCAGGGGCGGCAGGAACAGGTCAACGTCGTGCGCAGAGCTCGGTCTGGAGAGTCTGCGACCAAGCGGCATGTCGAGCGGCGCCACCGAGCGGGTGATAGTCAGGTGCGGAACCATTCAACACGGTCGACTGGCATGCGTGACGGACCCCCCTTGGCGACTGATGAGCAGCTGGCCGCGCTGTCAGAAGGCTCCTCCCCGCCTGTCCCCGTGAGCCGCGAGGTACACGAGGCCATTCGTGACGTTGTCAGGTCGCGCCTGTGGGGTGATGACATGAACGAAGTCACCTGTGCCGTTTGCGACCGCCTCGTCGTGGCGTCTGATGCGGACACGCACGCACTTACTGGGCTACTTCTTGCTCAGATAGTGCGCAAGCTAAAGCTACCTGGCGACCTCCCGCCGCTTCTACGGGAGCAGTATGACTGCTCCGGCCTACTCTGTCTGCCTCAGTTGGGCGGGGTGGGCCTCTCGCCACGTGGAGTGCGTCGGGAAGCTGATGGGCGCGCTTTGGCGTGTATCTGCCATGCATGCTATACAAGCGTACGGCGTACGGGCCGGAAGACGACGCCGCCACGGTTTTCGATTGCCAACGGCTTCTACGTCGGCGCCCTGCCAGATCATTTGCGCGACTCGACGTGGCTTGAGCTGCGATTGATGTCTATGGTCACGCCGCTCATGAGCGTTGGGGTGGTTCGAGGCGGCGCCAACCGTGTGATCAGGTCGCACGTGAGCCTGTACGACGCCAGGCCGAGTAGTTTGGTGACGCTCCTCCCTCGGGTTTTGGCCGACACTAACGACAGCTTCATGGTAATCCTGTCGGGCTTGATGACGCCTGCGCAGGAGCTCGCTGTGCGGCGGTCGCACCGCGTGCGCGGTTCCCGTCTGAACGAGCTCTACGAGTTCTTCACGTCGCACAATCGGCTTTACTCGGAACGCGCCGTGCGGCGACGGGCGGGTCATTTCGTCGACCAAGATCCTGTGTTTGAGGTAGCCCAAGGTGGCAGTGTGGAGAGCACCTCTCGGCCTACTGCCACAACGGGAGCTACATCCACCGCTGCTGATGACTTTGAGAAGGCAATGGACGCGGACCAGTCAAACGTTCGGCAGCGCGTGGACGCGGACGAGGCCGCATCACCTGAAGAGGAGCTGTTTGTGCGCTCCGCAGGTGGTGTGCACGTGTCCTACGACGGGTCGACGATGGCGGAGCGACTGCAAGCGGCAGGGCCGGCACGCAACCAGGGGACAAGTGAAGCCGGTGGTCCGGTGGTAATCCGCCAGGGCGGTGCACTCGTACCGGACAGCACACCCTATCTCGTGGAGATGCTGGTTCCTGGCCTAATTGCGTTTGGCCGCGGAGGGCCGGACGAGCCCAGGGCAGTCCGTGTCTCCAAGATTGAGTGTCTGCGCCACTACGCTCTTCTGTCACTGCGGCATTTCGCTCAGGACAACGTGTACACGCTCATGGCGTTCGACATGTCGGCGCGACATCAGGCGATGGCGCAGGCGTCGCTCTACTGCCGCCTCAGCAGCACGGAGCAGAACGCCGCCATTGCCAATGTCACTCCGCAGGAGCTCTCCGCACTGCTCGACTATGACACGGCGTGTTTGAGCGCGGCTCGCGACAACCTCCCGCGGCCGCCAATGCCGCCAGATGTGGGACGCGCCAAGACGCTCACCAACCGGGTTCGAGCCGCGGCGGCGCATGGGAAAGGGTCAAATCCAGCTCGGCAGGTGCACCTCCGCCGCGGCTTCTCACTGCAGACGCGCTTCGGCAGCGCCAGCCTGTTTGTCACCATCAGCCCTAAGGACAACGGGTCGTTGACGGTTGCTTACTTAGCGGGGCAGGTGGCGTGCGACAAGCTTGAACAGATCGACATCACCAACTTGCCGTCGCAAGCTGCACGGTTTGCTGCCACGTCCAAGGATCCTGTTGCGTGTGCACGCTACTTTAACCGCATCGTTCGCTGCTTCTTCCAGGACGTGGTCGGCTACGACCGGGAGGAGCAGCGCCCGCACTCTCGCGGGGGCATCTTCGGCCATGTCAAGGCTTACATCGCCGGGTTTGAGACGCAGGGCGACGGCACGCTGCACTTTCACTCCATGCTGTGGCTCTATGGAATGGCGGGGGGGCGGCTGCAATTGGAGAATCTACTGAAGAACGACTCCTACAAGGCCGCATTTTCGGCCTTTGCCGACAGCGTGCAGTGCCACTCTGCACCGCTTCCCGCAGAGGCGACGTGCCCTACGTGCGTCGAAGAGCCGGGCGCCGTCCTCGCCGTGGAGCCACCGAGCTTGGCTTTCACGAGAGCGGCCGGGCGGACGGTGGCGCCGGTGACCGCACGCTGTGTCACATGCAAGTCGGAGTTCGGTCATGGTGACCTCATCGAGGCGTCGTTGCGGAAGGGTGTCTCCGAGCTGATGGGTGACGACAGCGCGGTCGATTTTGAGAAGGAGCTGCGGCCGCTCGTCAACCTGCCGCCTGCAAGCTGGACGAGCTTGCCAATTGGCAAAATCTTTGCAACAAACCCAGACGTTCGTCGGCGGGAGCTCGCCGAGGCGGTTATCACTACTTATCTCGTCGTCCATTGCAACCTACACCGGTGGCAACACTGCGAGTCGTGCTTCAAGAAGTCGAAGAGGACTCAGGGTTTGAGCGTCGGAGCGTGTCGCTACCTCTACCCGCGTGAGCCAGAGCCAGTGACGCACTTTGATGAAGACATGGAGCTGGTGGTTGCCCGTCGCGTCGGTTCTGAGTACGTCAACTCGTACTCGGCGACGATTATGCTGGTTCTTCCCACAAACCACGACATCCGGCTGCTCGCGCGCCACGGCGACATGTACTATTCGTTGAAGTACGCTTTCAAGGACCAGCAACAGGTCACCAACGCTGCCATCCTCGTGGAGGCCTTTAAGCGCCGGGTCGCCAGAGACGAGCTGCTGCTCCCAGCGGCCCCGAACGTTGCCGCGCAGAGGAGAGTTTGCTCGTTGGTGCATGCAGCCACTAAGACGCAGGAGATCGCCGCGCCTCTTGCGGCTCACTACCTGCTCGGCGGTGACGGCATGTACGCGTCGCACGAGTTTGCCCCCTTGCTTCTCGGTCAAGCACTCGCTGTGTACAAGCGCGATGCTTACGAGTGCGTCGTGGACTCTGGTGCCTCCCAAGTTGTCTTCTCCTCCGCTACAGATGACTACCGGCACCGGCCGCTGGAGTTGGAGACGATCCCTCACTACTGGTTCGTCGCTGGGTACGAGAAGGTTGTGCTGCGGAGCATCGTGCGCAACCGTGGCGCCTTCCGGAGCAGGGAGGTAGCTGAGCTGCCCGTTGGTGGATTTTGGGCGGGTGACGGTACGGGCTTGGATGTCCCGGGCGGACGAGAGCCGATGCAGTTTCGGCCTGCTCATCCACAAGCCGGTACACATGGGATTGTGGCTCGGCGGAAGCTTTTTGTGCCGGACGTCATCGGCCCTCGCATCCCTGACAAGAACGGCTTCGCACGACCTCCGGTAACGGGTGCGGAGCGGGAAGCAAGTGATTTGTATGCTCTTGTAGTCCTACTGCTGTTCTGTCCCTACCGGAGCAGATTCCCAGCGGCGGCAGGCGACGGGTCGCTCCTGGCCAGCTTAGAGCTGTGGGAGGAGACAGCAGACCAAGAGCATTTTGCCGAGTCTCAGCGCGTGTTGACAAACGCTCAGGACTACTACGTTGCCAAGGCGGCCGCCAAGGCGAGCGCTGAGAAGAAGCGGGACGACCTGCGCGAGGTCTTCGGGAGAGAGGACCCAGGCGGTGCTGGAGGAGCCGACGAGGACGGGGAGCGGCTCTCGGATGCCAGCGACGACGAGGGCCAGACTGACCGCCTGATCAGCTCCTCGCCGTGTGATTCCCAAGATGAAAACGCAGGCGTGAGCGACGCTTGGGTCAGTCGTCGGCGGCAGGTCGAGCGCGTGTCGGAGGATGTTCACCGGGCATGCGACCTGGCTGACCTTCGTGGCGTAAGCGACGCCGTTGGACGGAAACCCCTTGTCTGTACAAGCGCGGCGCGCGCCGTCGTCGCCGACGTGATGGCAACTATTGAGGCGTCGCGCCGTGGTGTCGCCGTCCTCGATGCCGCAGAGGACGCACCGCGGGACGCGCAAGGCGACGTTGTGGCTGTGAATGAGTACGGGCGAGGCGGTGGGGGGACCGTGACGGTAGAGCTCCTGGCGGAAGCCATGCGCAGGCGTCGGCGGCGAGACCAGCTGTCTGGAGTTGAGGTCCTTGCTGCCGAGGTCGAGTGCGCCGCTGGCACGTTCCTCTCGCTCGAGGCTGTGTCTGCTGGCGCCTGTCTCAACCGACGGCAGCATGCAGCTTTCTGCATCATCGGCCACCGTTTGCTTCTCGACTTCAAAAACGCTCTTTGCGGTCGCCCGCGCGAAGGCGAGCCGTTGCGGATGATACTGCACGGGGAGGGCGGAACGGGCAAATCCCGTGTCCTGGAGTGCCTGACCACCCTTTGCAAAGCGTGGCTGAAGCCACAGGCTCTTGCGTTGCTGGCGCCAACCGGTATAGCGGCCGTCAACATTGGTGGTCGTACGGTGCACTCGGCTACAGGCATGAGGCCAAGGGGAGGCGGGGACGGCTCGGCAGCAAGAAGGACCCTGTCGAAGGCCAAGAAAGATCAGCTCATCAGGGAGTGGGCGGCTTGCCAGCTCGTGGCCATTGACGAGATGTCCATGATGGACAAAGAGATGCTGCAGGAGGTTTCGGACCGCATGGAGATGGCCAAGGAGGTCAAGGGATCGTTCGGGCTCATGCACCTGATTCTATGCGGGGACTTCACGCAACTACCTCCAGTTGCCGGGCAGCCCCTGTACACGGCGTCGAAGAAAACGGGCGTGAAGGGCATCGCCGAGCAAGCCGGGTACAACCTGTACAAGACGTTTGACACGGTCGTCATCCTTGAGGAGAACATGCGCGCCATGGCTGATCCAGAGTGGAAGGCGGTACTTTGCCGCATGCGGGTCGGGGCGCTATCTCGGTCCGATTGTGCGCTATTGTCGGGTCTTGTCGGGTCATCAGACCGATTGCGGGCGATCTCGGAGCAGTTGGTTGCAGAGCAGGCCACTCATTCCATCCAGCCGGGTGCTGTTGCGCCCCTGCCACCTCTTTGCCCCGTGATTGTCGCCACCAACAAGGAGCGCTACGACATTATCTGGTCAGTCGTGGCAGCTGCGGCGAAGCGCAACGCGGACCCCAGCAGGCGGCCGGTATTGATCCCCGGCTACCTGCCAGCGGTCAAGAACCGAGTGCCGCTGCCGGCATCAACTGTGGAGGAGCTGTTTGCGCTCGATGACGTCCACAAGATGATGCCTATCCTGCCCCTGCTGCACAACATGCCGTACATGGTGTCGCACAATGTGTCGGTGGCGCTGAATGTGGCCAACGGCACCTTGTGCTATCCTGTCCTGGCTCAGTTCTCCGCTAGCTGCACCTTTGAGCAGCGCTACATTGGCGATGCTGTTTTCGACCTAGCATCAGAGCCTGCGGAGCTGATTTGGGCGCGGGTGCCTGGCCAAGACTTCTCGGAGCAGTTTATTCATCCAGCGGGCATCCCGGTGGATGCGTTTCCCCTGCTTCCGTTTCTCGGCAGCGGTGTCGTGCGACTGCCAAACGGCAGGGGCGTGTCGGTGACCTTGTCGCAGTTTCCCATTTCGCCGGCATGTGCCATCACGGTGCACAAGGTGCAAGGACTGACTCTGCCAGCGGCAGCTATCAGCCGCCTGCGGGGCGGCAGGATCAAGTCGCCAAAGACCGGCCTCTACGTCGCATCGTCGCGCACCAAGCTGGCCATGCGCACGGTATTCCTTCACGCCCTCGCGCCTCGTGACGTGGAGTACTTCAAGCCTCCCGTCACGTTGATGACCGAGCTGGAACGCTTGGAGAACCTGTGCGTTTCTACGATGGAGCGCTTTGAGGAGCACAGTTTTTTTTAAAGTGAGTAACAATAGACAGATCGGGTGCTCAATCTCTTTCCTCATCCTCCGCCGTTGAGTTGATGCGCGCGCATTCTTGGGACCCCTTAGTCTTTGTCTACGGGTACCTCTCCATTGTGCCGAGGCACATTTTCATGGGCTGCTCATGCTGGCGCACAAGCGATGCAAGAGCAGAGGCAAAGAGCGGTCGAGTGCAGACCATCGGGTGCAACGTGTCGTAAATGCTACTGGGATCCTCATATGGTGCAGCTCGAACGCTCAGTTTTGGGTACAAAGAAGGGAGAGGCACTTGAACACTTCTGAGGGCGTGTGAGGTTCGCCGTGGTCGAATCTTTGAATTCTCGTCTGAGCTTACCCCAGGTGACCGGCTATCGTGGACGGGCGCGTAAACGTCGGCAACAGAGCGGTTGGTCGGCGTGCCCCGGAAAAGCGGCTGCCGAGTGTCAGGCGGCACCGAAGCGCGCTTCGTTCGTCCATCATCGGAGCACTTTGTCCAGTTCCTTGGTCTCTCCGGATGAGGATTGTCGCCGCAGTCACGCTCCGTATCCCATGCACTCACTCTTGGACTGTCGCTAGGCGGCACTGACGAGGCTTGCTTTGGAGCACTGGCACTGTGTGAAGCCTCTCGCACTTCTCTTTACCAAGTGTAGCGTTCGATCATGGCAGATGTATGTATCCCACTCCATGTGCCCAATTCCATGCGGGACCCGGAGGGCATCATCATTGTGTCGCCGTGGACCGGCCGCCGACCCACTGCCGGACCCATGCAACGCGTGCGCGTCATTGTCAACGTCGCTGATCTTACGGCTTCTGGTCTTACTGTGGTTGTCGAGGCGAGCCACGGAGCCCAACTAGAGTTTGACCCCGCTGTTGCGCGAGACGGACCAGTCGAGGTTTTCGTGTTTGGTCAAGTTCCACGACGCCCAGGCGGTCTGTACGCCGCCTTTTTCATCAGCTCATTGGCGGAAGTCGAGGACGTGCAGTCGGCATTCTTGACGCATCTCGCAGACTACAACCCCCACCGCATCCACGGCTCTGATGGAGGGCTCTACGTCTACCGCGGGACCTACGAGCCGCGCTTTGTTGCGGCCCAACGGGCCCGTGCCCTCCGCGTTCCTCCTCCGCGCCGGCCAGGTGAGGCACCGAGCGGGTCTGATCCGTCCCGGCTGCCGCTTGGCCGCAAGCGAGTGTGGTCTAGTGAACGGGCCGGTGGGGACAGCCGTCGTGGCGGTCGATCGGGCGTGGACTTACAAGGTGGCACGCAGCGGCCGCCTTCACCGGCGGCGAGACCTGGCGACTTGGAATCCAGCGTCGAGACCACGATGGTACAGCGCGTCGCTCCTTGCAACACGCCTAGCTACGCCAAGGCCGCTGAGGACGAGGGTGATTTGGTCGTCGTGGAGGCGGGGCGAGCTCACGTCACACTTGCGCGCGAGGAGCTTGAGGACGATGGGGATGCAGAAACCCAGCAGGCGTTGCATGGTCAAGGCCTGCACGCGCCTATGGAGGTCAAGAGCGACGAAACGGCGGCTGTCGTGCAGATTGGCCGAGCTCACGCCGCATCTGCGGACAAGGAGGTCACGGGTGTCGGAGAGACGGGCGTCGTGGATCACACGGTGCATGCTCAAGGCTCTCGCAAGCTCAAGAAGGTCGTGGGAGAAGAAACCGCGGGCGCCGTGGTGGAGGGGCGTTGTCACGCCGCACTTAGACACGAGGCGGTCATCAACGAGGGGACGGGCAATGACAGCGGTGATGTTTGTATGGACGATGGCGGCCAGACAACGCTCGTCACGTGTGATGTCACTATGAAGTCGGCAGCAGACAGCGGCGTGGCTAAGTCGGCTCCGTTGCGCCGCTCGTCGCGACGACGCAGTGGCGACTGAGGTTTTGTATGGCGGGGTGCTTTTTTCTAGTTGTTACGACTCTAGATGAGCTGTGCTTGAGATGAGTGTATGCTCTGTTTGCTTCTTTTTTGCGACGGTGACGCGGGTCATTGTAAAGCGTATCCGCAGGAGATGCTCTTGTTTGGACACCATCACCTTCGGAATGAATCTTCGCCCAGCACCAGAGTACTCTGTGCCGATGAGAGATGCTATGTTCGTTCCGGCAAATGCTACAGAGGACCCCGTCAAGCCGATCGTTTCCGGGGCCAGTCAAACGCAGACAATCACCTATTCGCCAGGCCTTAGCTCTCCACTCTTTGTTCGAACGACAACGCATCGTAGGCAAAGGATGCCACACGTCCTACTGAATGACTCGTAAGGTTGGCCAGCTTCAGAAATCTGTCCAATGGACAGCTCAATTTAATATAATGCATGCAAATTTGAGGCGATGCCTGCAGGCACCGCGCGACACTGACATGGTGCTTCTGAGTTGCATTGCTCTAGTAGTAGCGTTGCGTCTGTGCCCACCTCGATGATGGTCTTTCACGGTGAGGGCCTTGACACCGCCTCGCAGAAGACTGCCGACGTGGACGACTCGTTCGCCTAGGACTCGCAGTCTATGGCCGGGCCCGTTGCGGAGGTCTTTTCCAACCCCGACCCACCTTCCTCGTCGCCCTTGTCCTTGCACCTGTACTACTGCTCAACCTCCACAAGCCCACTGTGCCTGGTCGCGGACGTGGCAGACACCGCCACGACTTGCCACTGCCGATGGTCGGGCTCGGCCGCGTGCTCAAGATCGGCCAATGCCATTGTGGGGGGATCGCTGGCGTTGCCCAATGACAGTATACCCGCTACAAGTACCAGCAACACGTCTGTTAAGCCCCCAGCGTCTTCAACACGTAGCGTTGGCGCTGCCATGGGCGTCAGCATCGCTGGTATCGACGACGGCGGCAATGGTGGTCCTCCTTTCCCTCCCGTACCCCACCCACCCGCCGTTGCCGTCGCACTTTTCGTCACCACCACCCGTGACATGCATCGTGGCGGCGGAGTGGCCTTTTGAATTGCCGCACTTTGGGGGCGCCATGACGCGGCACCAGCCCAGCCCGGCGTGCTGCTCCTTGTGGTTTCCGGAAACTCCCACGGCGGCCGTCAAGCAGTGCGGGTCGTGGCTGTCCGGGTGGTCATCGTCACACTGTCCGGCACGCTCATCATGCCGAGCATGGTTTTGGAGACGTGCTCCACTGACCAAACCGTCGGCAAGAGCACGCCCACCGGGGCTTCTAAGGGCCAGAAGCTCCTCGCGGAGGACCCCTTCCCCGAGAAGGCGCCCGACGAGCGAAAGGTTGCGACGCCAACACCCGCATCACAAGCGCGCCCGTCGAGCCAGAACGGGCCCGATGGTGCTCAACGCCGAAGCGATCATCGCGAGAGCGCCCGGTTAGCGGCAAGGCGCCCAAAGGTCTGGGAAGCTGTCTTGTGCTTGTCAGCGCGCCCGTCGAGCCACAAGGTGCCCGACGGTGCGCGTCGCGGACGCTGGCAAGTCTAGCACGCCCGTCGAGCCGCAAGGGGCCCGACGGTGCACGCCGCCCAAGCAGTCCCCATAATAGGCGCGTCAGTCGAGCTGCATGGAGCCCGACGGGTCGGGCAACCGCAGATGCTGTCGTCAACGCGCCCGTCGAGCCACAAAGGGCCCGACGGTGCGCGCCGCCGACGTCGTCAACGCCACCACGCCCGTCAAGCCGCAAGGAGCCCAACGGTGCACGCCGCCGAAGGCGTCTGCATAACCGCTTCGGTCGAGCCACATGAAGGCCGACGGCCAGGGATGCCGTCCATGTTGCTGTCAGCGCGCCCGTCGAGCCGCAAGGGGCCCGACGGTGCGCGTCGCGGAGGCTGACTACTCCAGCACGCCCGTCGAGCCCCAAAGGGCCCGACGGTGCACGCCGCAGAAGTCGTCTGCACAAGCACGTTGGTCGAGCCGCATGGAGCCCGACGGTCCGGGCAACGGTCGATGTTGCTGTCAGCGCGCCCGTCGAGCCGCAAGGGGCCCGACGGTGCGCGCCACCGACGCCTTCAACGCCAACACGCCCGTCGAGCCGCAAGGGGCCCGACGGTGCGCGCCGCCCAAGCAATCCGCACAATAGCGCGCGTCAGTCGAGCCGCATGGAGCCCGACGCGTCGGAAAGCCGCAGATGCTGTCGTCAGCGCACCCGTCGAGCCGCAAAGGGCACGACGGTGTGCGCCACAGAAGCCATCAGCACAAGCACGCCCGTCGACTGGCAAGGGGCCTGAAGGTGGAGTAACCATTCACGTCATCTTGGGCTCGCCCGTCGAGCCGCAAGTTGCCCGACGGAGCGGGAAAACGGGGGGTGGTGTGGGGTGGAAGAATGTGGGTGCTGGTCACGCCCCGTGTACCACGCTGCTGGCACTATCGCGCCGGATATCTTGGCGGCAAGAGGATGTGAGGGCAAACGGGTTCCTGCGGCGCCGAGATGGATACCTGCGTTGGGGGGCGCCAGAAGGCGGCCGTGGGATGACGCATGAGTTGCTGTCCTGTGGTAAATGCTTAAGCAGTGGCGAGAGGGCGTGCGCACTGGGGCGGCAGCTGGGGGCGGGTGGGGGAGAGGCTGTCAGACGCCACAGTGTGCGCGCGGGTAGGGCAGTGTGGCGAGGGCGTATGGGAGGCGGGAGTGGGAGGGGCTGACGGGGAGTGAGCGTGCGGGATGCGGTGGTGGCCCATTGTGGCACGGGCAGAATGGGGGCGCGACGTCGTAAAATATTTTACCGCAAGGGCTGAGATGGGTACTCTGCGTGTGACTGACGACAACTCCTCCCCGCGCAGCTTTTCTTATCTGCTTCTTCCCTTCTTCACATCGTCCCCAGACACGATCACTTCCACACGTCTCGACGATCAGCTCTCCGGCTTCTGGCGTCATCTCTTCGCCACCACCCCCTCCCCACCCACCACCTTCCTGCCGCGCCGTGACGCCGAGAGCACGCTGCCGCCTGCCCTCCTGCCTTTTCCCATCTGTGCGTCAGCCCCGCATTCCTACTTGAAGACAACGATGGGCGCCCAGCGGCCAGGCCGCGAGCCGCGCAAGCGGTCGGAGCGCCCCCGCCGAGGCGGCGGCAAGAAGCACCGTCGCTGGGCCGGACGTAGCGCTGGAGACGGCGCTGTAACGGGGGCTGCCGCCGGACACGGCACGTCCAACGTTGCCTCGAGTTGTCTAGGCCGTCCGAGTTTCTCATTGAAGGCGGAGATTGCCAAGGTGCCGTCCAAGCTGGGGTGGCGCTCCGAAGGGTTGATGGTCATCCGTCGCGTGCGGAGCAAGGTCGTTACCGGCAGCGTTGCCCGCATCTGCTCGGCGATGAGCGATGCCTCGTTCGAGGTCATGTTTAATCACGTCCCCTTGGAGGTGCTCCTAAATGACGGGAAGCAGCGCCCGACCGACATGCCCGAGGGCGGCCGCTTCATGCGCAAGTTCGGTGGTCGCGCGCCAGCGCCACTGGCCAACCTCCCCGCTGGAGACTTCGACGACTGGATCTCTCTGCACAAGGTTGCTGACGACATGCTTTATGTCATCAACTTGGGTTTTGGGAGCGGTCCCCAGACGAGGGAGCACATCATTGAGGGCGGGGATATCGACGGACAGAGAGAGTTCCCGAGCGGTGGGCCCGCTGGGGATGTCTCCCGTGCGGTGGGGGAGGACGTGGTCAAGACGAGGCCTCATTGTGGTGGTCCTTTTGCGGGCGGCGGACCTCCTGGCCTCAATGCGTCCACGGGTGGTGGACAGTCTTCTGGGAAGGAGGACGGCGACGCTGATGCGTTGGGAGCAGGGGGACCTGCTTGTGGGGGAGGGGCTGCGCATGGGAGCGCTCGGTTGCGGGGGGGGACGCCGGATGCGGAGGATACCGACGTCATCAAGGGGCGGTCGTACTACATGATTGGGCCGACCGTCCTCCGCAGCAAGGGAGCGTGCAAAGAGCAGCTGATGCACGTCGACCATGCGCGCCCGCGAGAGATGCACGGGACGGACACGCCGAAGCTGTCGATGCTCATGGCGTTGGAGGATGGGACCAAGGTTGACACATTTCCCGGATCCCATCGACACCTTCCAGACGCGTCTGGCGGGTGTCTTACACAGCCCATCGCATGCCGCACCGTCGTCCTCAACGCTGGGGACATCCTCATTTTTCGCCAAGACTTGGTGCATCGCGGCGCGGCATCCAGTGGCCTCTGCCACCGTTGGCACTGGTACGCTGATATCGGGCGCGAGGTGACGAAAAGGCTCACCTTTTATGTGTTGCCATTTGGTACCAAGACCGCTATTGATAAGCCCCGCGCGCTGCGGCGCTCCTCGCGAAAGTAAAAACTAGCTTCTGCGATATATTTGCCGCCGCGATCCTCCCCCGCCATCATGCCCGTCTCGTTTAACCCGTCCAGAAGCGCTTCGGCGATTAAAAAAGGCCGCGGCCGCCGAGCCGTGTTGAAGTCCTCATCGAGCAGCAGCATTGCCGCCCACATAAGCCCTAGAAAACAGCCGCTCCCCGCGGCGGCCTCGACGCCATAGGTGTGTGGCGGATACGGTGGTGGCACGGCGGCAGCCAAAAGAGAAAAGCGATACGCGCCGCGCTACCCCCGCCTGCACCCGTTTTCCCCCACTAAGAAGACGCAATTGCCTCCTCGCCTTGACGGCGACAGCATCAGAGCATAAGGGCGCCAGGAAGAATCGTGTGCAGTGCGCAGCGGCAATCGCTCGCTTGCAGCCTCTTCGGGGGTCTGCAAAACATCAGAGGGGCGGCCAACAGCAACGCGGCCATTGCGGGTGCCGCCATGGCGGCGACGCCGCTGTTGTGGGAGCAGTTGTGGTGGCGGGACGGCGGCAGAAAAAAAACTGGGGCCACCCGCGCCGTGCCGCCGCCACCCCGACCGCCACGACCACGCCGAGACAATACATTTATGGCCACTGCGCCTCGGCGGCGACGAAGGAGTTGTCAAGCAGCCGCCCTTGTCGCCGCCGTGGTGGCCGCATCCGCCGAACTGCATGCCGCGACGGCAGTGTCTTCAGATGCGTCGGCCGCATAAATGGTGCGCCTTCGCGCCCGCGCGTCAATAGTGTCGACGCGCAGGTGGGTAAGCATCGGGGGGCTACGAGCTACCCCCATCCACCCATAGCGGGCCGGCACTTGGCGGTGACGGTGGATTTGTTGGCCGCGCGGCGGCCCGTGCACAGGGCTGCGAGCGGCGTGGTGGGCGGCGCAAGCGCAACCGCAAGTGCAGCTACGAGCCGACCGACGGTGTCCCCGCGTGCATCGGTACGGCCTGCTAGGGGAAAATAAGCCTAAGTCGTCGCCGCGGTCCCAATTCCCGTCGCCATCGTACCCAACGTCGTCGTCGTTCCCACCGACTGCAAGCGACCACACCAGCGGGGTGGCGGGGAGTGCCGCCAGCACCGCGTCATCCACCCCCCTCTGACGAGTTGGAGCAGCCCGCCGTTAGCTCGTTAGAGCCAGTGCCGAGCTCCACTTCTGCATACGCAGGGCGTACACGCACGAGGACACCGACCACAGCCGCGCATCAAAGGCAGAAACGGCGGGAGAGCGGGGGGGCATCACCCCGTGCTCCCCCCAAAACTCGTCCATGCCCAAGGGCGGTAGGCGGGAGCGCCATCCGAGAAGCCACGCCAGCCACGCTGTGTGTGCGAACACCGCCGACGGTGAAGGCAGCGGCGGTGGCTCAGCGCAGCGCCGGCGGCGGGGTCGCACGCGACCATCGCCCACGGCAACGAAGTGTACACGGACGCGACAGCCGGCAGCAGCGTCGAGCGCGCCGAGCTCCAGTTGGTGGCGGCGGTGACGGTGGCGGGGACACATCTAAGGCGTCGCAGAGACGACAACTTGGTGGCGGCCGCGTGGCCATGTTCGCGGGAACGCTGCTGCGGCAGCGGGGGAGGCGCGGCGGCGGCGGCGGCGGCGGCGGCGGCGGCGGCGGCGGCGGCGGCGGCGGCGGCGGCGGCGGCGGCGGCGGCGGCGGCGGCGGGGGAGGCGCGGCGGCGGCGGCGGCGGCGGCGGCGGCGGCGGCGGCGGCGGCGGCGGCGGCGGCGGCGGCGGCGGCGGCGGCGGCGGCGGCGGCGGCGCGCCGCCGCCGCCGCCTCCCGCAGCGGTGGCGGCAGCGGCGGCGGCGCGCTCGTGCGGACAGCGGCGGCGGCTAGAAGGCGGCGGGGGCTTGGTGGCAGCGACGCGGCCCCGGTACTGGTGGCGCAGCCGATGCGGCGAAGACGGAGTGGAAGAGACGCCGCCGCCACGATCTACATGTGTCATGTGAAGGGGGTTGGCAGGCAAGAAAAGACGTGGTAGGGACAGGCAAGTAAGGACGTGGTGGGCGGGTAAGGATAGACGCGGGGGTGCAAGAGGAGGTACGAAGCAACAATCGGGCGGTCAGACGCCGGGGGGGGTGAGGACAACCATGACAGGAAAGGTGTTACTCACCCTCTCGCACACCTGCGGGTAGCTCTGAAATTCAACCCCCCGCCCTCATGCGTCTCATCATACAATCGACGTCACGGGCCAAGACTCTCAGGCAGGAACGGGGTTGCCAACGAATGCCTTGACGACAGCCGTGGAAATGTGTCCCCGCGTGATTTGCATCGCGTGGGACTGGCCTGTCTTGCCAAAAATGACCGCCGATGCAACTGATTGTCACAGTGGACGATGTCAGCATGTCAAGATCATCATTTTTCGTATTGGTCATCGTATCCGTATCTTATTTCTGAATCCTTGCTCAAGCACGCTGCAAGTGGGGACATGAAGTAGCAACGAAGTACCTTCCACGTGATCGTTGATTATTTTGACTGTGGTGGTCGTTCGAGCAACGCGGCGCAGACTGCGTCCAGAACACGCCGCTTGAAAACTCTCGCAGGGGGCCTTGTGTGGGCATGCCTCTGCGTTCGACGTGCGGCAGGGGCCGGCGTCGGCACGCGCATCACGACCGGCGGCCAAGTTGAGTACGAGGATCTTTTGCCACGAGGGGGGAGGGGTGGGGCCGTGGCAGCAGCTGTGAGGGGTGTCGAGGGTGGCGCGGGGGTAGGCGCGGCGCCGGTGCGGGGGGGCTGCGCGAACGGGACGAGGACGCAGGGCGAACGCGGCGGGAGCGGATGCCGGAGGCGGTAGGGGGGGACGCGGGCGGGATGTTTTGTTGCAACGCACCAGCGGGCTTCACCACCCCCCGCGTTTGTCACGCGTGGGAGGGCGCGGGGTGCGCGGTGCGCTGCGCGGCCGCTGACTCCTTCCAGTGTCGTGGCGCCAAGCGCGGCAACGCGCGGGGGCGCCGCTTTCGGCGGTTGGCCATGTGGCTGCGACTGACTCGCGGGTACAGATTCTCGTCTGGCGGTGCGCGGTGAGCACAGGCGTGCAGGTTGGCTGCCATGGGACAGGCGGGGTGTGGGGCTCTCAGACACAGGTGCTAAGACGCATCCCAAGACGGTGGCCACGGTGATTACATGAGGACGCTTGCAAAGAGTAGGGATGGGCGGGGCTGTCTATCGAAACAGGCGCGGAGCCTGTTGTGAGGGGGTGCTGGGCGGGGGACGGGTGTTGGCGCGACCTTGGGACAGGTGTGCGGCCGGAGGCTGTGTGAGAGCGGTGAGTGTGGAGGGAGGATTCGGCTGAAGCGGACACCAGAGGCGGCAGGGGGGGCCCCCGTCCCGGGACGTGGGCGGGATGTTTTGTTGCAACGCACCAACGGGCTCCACCACCCCCCGCGTTTGTCACGCGTGGGAGGGCGTGCGGTGCGCTGCGCGGCCGCTGAGTCCTCCAAGTATCGTTGCGCGAAGCGCGGCAACGCGCGGGGGCACCGATTTTGGCGGTTGGCCATATGGTGGCGACTGACTAACGGGTGCTGACGTTCGCCTCCGCCGGTGTGCAGTGAGACAGGGGTGCTGATTGGCAGCCATGGCACAGTGTCCCGCTGGCACGGGTCGACGCGAGGCGACGGAGAGACGGTTCGGGTCCCGGTGCTCCTCAACACTGCCGCTAGTTAAACATGGTCTGCCCACTCATTACTCATCGCCGAGCCCCTTCTCTTTCTCCTCAAGTGCCGTCACGGTCGCCACGCCGAGCCGCGCCGCCACCGCCCGACCGCCTGGCACGGCCGCCGCCGCCGCCGTTGTCTCGGGCTGCTCCCACTACACCTCGACGTGCCACTTCGCCCTCTCGGGCACACGCACTCATCCCCACTCGTCTGCCTCGTGCTGCTCACTCACCCCCTCCTTGTTTCTGCCATGGTGCGCATGCCGACGTGTGTGGGGATCGCGCAGCCGTGGATCCAGCCCGCTGGCGGCTATGTCGTCGACGACACGACGGAGACGCACACACACGCCCCGACATCCGTCGCCTACCCGGTGTGGGCGGTCCCCGTACTCATGCGGCGCCTACTGTCGATCCTAATTGTCATGCCGCCCAAGAAGCACTTGCTGCGTGTTGTCGCGGCCTACGACGCCGTGGGCACCGAAGTACGCGTCGACATCGAGGTCGTCCGCAATGAAGAGGCGCAGCGGAGCAACTTCCTCGTCTTCTCGCCGCTGCACCCGGGGGTGCCGCTCTCCGAGGACGACATGCACTTTGAATCCAACATCGTTGTGCAGCATCCCAGCGGCCTCGTCGTCTACGACATGCTGGTCAACTACGGCCAGAACTCGGCGGACCGGCTGTTCAACCGGCTCACGCGGGGGGCGCCGCGCATGTCGGCCAGCCCGTCCAACGGGCCAGTGCTCGGGGAGGCGGACCATCGCGAGGCGATGAGCGTTGGCCCTGGGTATAGCACCATCCCGGGCTCGTCGGATCCCTCCATTGGCGCCGGTCGTCTGGTTTTCTGGCCGCGCCACTTGTGGGACCGGACTTTCCGTAACCTCGTGGCGGCTGTGTGCTCGTCGGCCGCGATCTCAGGCTATGCGCCCATCGACCTGGTGGATGATCTCCCTTTCGGTGCGAGTACGGTTGCTGGCTCTGGCGCGGGCGCGGGCGCGGGCGCAGGCGCGGGCGCGGGCGCGAGCGCGGGCGCGAGCGCGGGCGCGGGCGCGGGTGCGGGTGCAGGCGCGGGTGCTGGCGAGCTCGCGGGCGTGGACGCGGGCGCGGTCGATGACGAGTAGATGCGGTGCCCTGTTGTACACGATGTAGGGTGCCATGTTGTGCTTGTATCTTAAGTGGTGCCATGTGGGACAGCTCTATTGATGAGTGTGCGGTGTCACCTTTGACTGGTGTCTTTTGTTTTTTCTTTCGGAGCGCTGTTGCCGGCAGTCGAGCTTCGTTCAATCAATATTAGACACGGTGCCAAGTCCAGGGTGTTTTCGCGAACGCGCTTTCAGTAATATAGACACGTTGTGATAGACCGACATTGGTGGCTTTGCTCTGCGCTCGCGCCAGCGCCAGCCCGCCACAGCTCCGCCGAGGTCGACCCACCGCCGCCGCTTCGTCCCGGTCCCCGTCGCCAGCGGGCGACGCTAGCAGGAGGGCCGTGACCGCCGTGCAGGAATTTTCCTCGCCGCAGCCGCGGTGGGTGATGGTTTTTGGCCGCGGCCGCGTCGGCGGCCGACCGACGGCCACGGGCGCGTGCGCCCGACGCCCGGCGGGCCCCGGTGCGGTGCGCCGCCGCTGCGGCGGCCGCCGCCGCTGCCGCCGCCGCGACCGCCGTCGGGGGCGCCGCACACCCCGCCGCGACCGTCGTGGTCGGTGCCCCCGCCGCCGCCGCCGCCGGCGCGGCGCGGCCGACGCCCGCGCCGCCCGCCCGCCCGCCGCGCCGCGCGTCG
>Ga0209186_1001234_pt1 | contig 19231 bp, 21 predicted proteins | sample SidtaG_FD_187426 | JGI IMG/M metagenome (GOLD analysis project Ga0209186, IMG submission 187426) | Marine algal microbial communities from Sidmouth, United Kingdom - Sidmouth_Male2 metaG (SPAdes) (version 2) | ecosystem: Host-associated > Algae > Red algae > Unclassified | place: Sidmouth...
CAGCCGATCAGCGCGACTTTGATCACGCCTTCTTTCGCTTTAGCGCCGGCGGTGTGAACCATGCTGGCTGCTGCGGCCGTCGCACCAGCGGTTTTGAGGAAGGAGCGACGCGCTTGCGCGCCGGAGGAGGGGAGTGACGTCTCATTCATAGTTTAGGTTCTCAATCAGAAGTACTTACGTTCGGCAATAAGTATCACATATGGTAATTTGCTGACAAGTACATGTCTTTTGCGCAGTTGGTGACATGAACATGCTCTCCACGCTTTATTTTTCTTCCCTCTCCGGAACTCCATGTCGGCTCGTTTGATTTCCCGTCTGCTGATCAGCGTCATTGTCATGGGTATCTGGGCGAGTTTGAGTGGTTGTTCGACGATCAACCGATCGTTGTATCCGGTTCAGCCGCCGGGTTATGCGGCGGAGGATCCGCGGTTTTCGACCGTGGAAACCGAAGACGGGGTGAAGCTTGCGATCCGCGAGCTGCGGACATCCGGCAATCGGCACGTGGTCATTTTCAGCCACGGCAACGCCGAGGATATTGGTTACGCCGAACCCAGCTTGCAGGAATTGCACGGGTTCGGCGTGGATGTGGTTGCTTACGATTACCGCGGCTATGGGCACAGCGAGGGCAAGCCCTCCGAACGTGGCACCTACCGCGATATCGAAGCCGTCTACAATTATGTGCGGCGTACCGATCCGCAGCAGGGTATCGTGGTGATGGGTCGTTCACTCGGCGGCGGACCAAGCACCGAACTCGCGCGCGTCAAGCCGGTGGCCGGCCTGATTCTCGAGTCCACCTACACCTCAATTCTCGACGTGGTGAAACTCGGCTGGCTGGGAAAAATCTACCACAACCTCGGCAAGATCGCCGACGTGGACTGTCCGGTGTTTATCGTGCACGGCGACCGCGATCAAGTGATCCCGTTTGAGCATAGCGTGAAACTGCACGCCCGCGCCCGCGAACCGAAAACCTTCCTGCGGGTGCCTGGCGGGCCGCACGACTTGAGGTTCGAGGATGCCGGCTATGGCCAGAAATTGCGTTCGTGGTTGGCGGCTCTGCCACCGCGTTCTCAGAACCCCTGAACGATCAAACGCGCGGCGAAGCCGATCAGCAAACTCCAGACGAGATTCACCAGCGTGCCGCAGAGGTAGTAGTCGTCCTTGTCGTCTTTGTCCGTGTTGCGAACCAGAGATTTCGCGGCGAAGATCAACGCGAGTCCGGTAATCTGATCCGCCAGCACGCAGGTGACCGCAATGATGTTTTCGCACTTGCCGATGACCGTCCCGACCCGGCTGTCGGTGCCTTTAGGTGATTTGTCTATCCAACCTAAAATCTTGGGCACCACGATTCCGCTGCCGTACAAAGTCCACGCATAGGCGAGCAGGACGGCGAAGACCTGCCAGCCCGGTGTGTCGAGAAACGGTCCGATGTTCATGGGGCGATCACTCCATCCAGAATGAGTAACATGGCTGCGAGGCGGTGTTTCGTCTCCGTATAGACATTGCAGTGGCCTTGGCGCAAGGCTTTCGAGACCGCTTGCTGGCTGATCTTGAGTCGTGTTGACGTCGCCTGTTGAGTGCCCAGTTTCTCATAGAGCGAAAAGATCTGCGCGCCACGTTCAGTCCATTGCGAACGGATGGTATGCATCAATCTCAAGCTGGCCTCAATGAGTTGGATCTCCGCCGCGAACCTCGCCTTGTCCTGTTTCGGTTGTGCACCTTCGGCGAGTCGGAGGCGGAAGGGGGTACCGGATTCCTCGGCCTCCGCCACCGCCGCCGCCGCCGCGTGAAAGGCGGTGCCATCCATGGCGTTGATGTCGTCGCCGTCCCCAGCGATGTCGATCTCGCCGACGCCGATGCCGAACCGGAACGCCTCGGGAAACACGCCCATGGTCAGGCGTTCGGCCACCTGCCACGCGCTCTGCAAACCGGGCATCACGCCCACCACCAAGTCGATGCCTTGGGTGATCTCAATGCGCACTGTCGGGTCCTTGTTGATCTCGAGGACGAGTGTGCGCAGCTTTTTCTCGAAAGCTTTGCGCTGTTTCACCTGCTTGGAATCCACCAAGTCGGCCATCAATACCGTTCGTATCGTTTTTTTGCGCGGCGTTGCCATGTACAACCTATATAGGTTGTATTCTTGTTTTACAACCTATTTTTGTTGTAAGTATGAAATACAACCAGATTTGGTTGTTACTTCTTTTTCGCCTTCTTCGCCCAGGAATCGCGCAGGGGGACGGTGCGGTTGAACACGGGCTTGTCCGGACCATGCTCTTTGCTGTCGGTGATGAAGTAGCCAACGCGTTCGAACTGAAAGTGGCTGCCGGGCGCGAGTTCGGCGACGGCGGGTTCGACCGGGCAACTCCGAACGTCGAGCGAGTCGGGATTGATCAGTTCGAGGAAGTGATGCTCCTTGTCGGCGTCGGGGGACTCGACCGAGAACAGCCGATCGTACAGGCGCACTTCGGCCATGACCGCGTGTTTGGCGCTGACCCAATGGATCGTGCCTCTCACTTTGCGTCCGTCCGGAGTCGAGCCGCCGCGCGACTCGGGGTCGTAGGTGCAATGGAGTTCGGTGATGTTGCCGTCGTCGTCTTTGACCACGTCGGTGCAGGTGATGTAGCAGGCGGCGCGTAGGCGTACTTCGCGTCCGGGACCGAGGCGGAAAAATTTGCGCGGCGGCTCTTCCATGAAGTCGGCGCGGTCGATCCAGAGTTCGCGGCTAAACGGAACCGCGCGGGTGCCGTCGGCTTCGTTCTCGGGGTTGTTCACTGCCTCGAAGGTTTCTTCGTCGCCGTCGGGGTAGTTGGTGATCACCACTTTGAGCGGATCAAGAACGCCCATGAAACGCGGGGCGATCGGGTTCAGCGCCGAACGCACTTCGTTCTCGAGGAGCCCGATGTCGTTCAGGCCTTTGTATTTGGTGATGCCGACTTGTTCGCAGAGATTGCGGATGGCCTCGGGCGGCACGCCGCGGCGGCGTAGTCCGGCGAGGGTGGGCATGCGCGGATCGTCCCAGCCGGCGACGTGGCCTTCGGTGACCAGTTGCAGCAACTTGCGTTTGCTCATCACCGTGTAGCTGAGATTCAGCCGGGAGAACTCGGTCTGACGCGGCTGCGGTTTGGGCACGTCGAGGTTGTCGAGAATCCAATCGTAGAGCGGGCGGTGTACTTCGAACTCGAGCGTGCACAGCGAGTGTGTGATACCTTCGATCGAGTCGGACAGGCAGTGGGCAAAATCGTACATCGGGTAGATGCACCAGTCGTCGCCGGTGTGGTGGTGGGTCGCGTGTTTGATTCGGTAGATGGCCGGGTCGCGCAGGTGAAGGTTGGGCGAAGCCATGTCGATCTTGGCGCGAACGACGTAGGCCCCGTCCTCAAACTCGCCGGCTTTCATACGGGTGAACAAGTCGAGCGACTCGGCCACGGGTCGGTTGCGATTCGGACTGTCCTTGCCGGGTTTATGGGGCACACCGCGGCATTCACCGAAAGCTTCGACGTCGAGGTCGCAGACGTAGGCGAGGTCTTTTTCGATCAGTTGCGCGGCGTAGTCGTAGAGCTGTTGAAAGTAGTCGGAGCAGTAGAATTTGTGGTCGCCCCAATCGAACCCAAGCCAGCGGATGTCGTTCTGGATGGACTCGACGTACTCGATGTCTTCTTTGACCGGGTTGGTGTCGTCGAAGCGCAGGTGGCAGCGTCCGCCGTATTCGAGCGCCATGCCGAAGTCGAGGCAGATGGCTTTGGCGTGGCCGATGTGGAGGTAGCCGTTGGGTTCGGGCGGGAAGCGGGTCACCACGGTGCTGTGTTTGCCGGACGCGAGATCGTCTTCGATCATCTGGCGGATGAAGTGCTTGCTCGTTTCTGCGGATGTGTCTGCGGGGGTGTCTTTTTCGTTTGTGTCGCTCATGGCGGATTCCGGTTGTTCCCCGTGGGATATGCGGACAGACGCGTGGAAAGCAAGGGATGAAATCCCACGGCAGCCATTTGATGTTTCATGGATGTCGGAATTGAAGCCCGCAAAAAAATGGTCGATTTGGTGAAATAGAATCCGCTACCATCACACGAACTCCGTTCAGGTGAGTTGGATGTTTTGATGATCGTCGTTTTGCTGAAGTTGGTTGCTGTTCTGTTGCGCTGGTTGCCGCGCCCGATTTCACGTGGGTTCGGCTGGTTCCTGGGACGACTGTATGGCGATGTGTTCCGGATCCGCCGGGGGGAAATTCTCGAACGCCTTCAACGCTGTTTCCCGGATAAGTCGGAGGCCGAACGCCGCGCGATCCGTTCCGGCATGTACACCAACATGGGGCATACTTTTATCGACTTGTTACGGCTCTCGTTTATCTCGCCCGAACAAATGCGCGCCGAGTGCATCTGGATTGATCGCCATCATCTCGACGCGGCGTTCAAGCGCGGGCAGGGGGTGGTTATCATCACCGCGCATGTCGGTAGCTGGGAGACCATTGCCGCCCTCGGACCCTTGGAGGGTTATCCGGAGACGATCGTGGTTAAGACGGTTCGCCCGCCTGCGCTCGACCAGTACATGGCCGCTCTCCGGGGACGTTTTGGAACGCACGTGCTGCCGCGCAAGGGCAGCTATCGGAAGTGTCTTCGCGCGTTGAAGAATCAGAATATTCTCGGCTTCATCATCGACCAGAATATGCGTCCCGGCCAGGGTGTGTTCGTCGACTTTTTTGGTCAGCCCGCGAGCACCTCGCCGGGCGCGGCGATGATGGCTTGGCAGGCGGGTTCGCCGATCGTGCCGATTTTTGCGGTTCGTCAAGCCGACGGCACGCATCAGATCCACTGTCTGCCCGAGATCGAACCGCCGCGTTCGCGTGACGAGTCGGAGATTGTCCGTTGCACGCAGGACGCGACCGCCGCGCTCGAATCCATCATCCGCCAGTACCCCGAACAATGGATTTGGATGCACCGGCGCTGGCGGACCACGCCGGAGGAGGTGGCCGCGTTCGAGGCGGGGCGGGCCGAGGGAACGATCGACCACAAGGGCAGGGTGGTCGAACGGATAACCTCAAATACTTAACGATCCGAGCCCAAAGGCTGAAGGCCTAGCGGCAATCTAGCATCGGTTTCATCACGTCTTGGTTTTCCGCATCGGTGAACCCTTGGAGTCCGTCGGCGAGCGGATAGATTTTGACCAGATCGTCAACCGGGACGACGCCGGCGGTCAAGAGTTCGAGGCTGTGTTCGAAGTTTGCGCGGTTGGAACCGTAACTGGTGCGCAGGTCGATTTGCTTGCGGATGAACTTGGTGAAATCGAGATCCACGTTGTGGCCGAAGATGGAGACCACGGTGATCACGCTGTCGGTTCGAACCACATCCCAGGCCCCGGCCAAGGCGATCGGCGCGCCGGAGGCTTCGATCAACGCGTCGGCTTCGCAGCCCCAAGCCTCGTGTACTTGGTCGCGTAGACTGGGCAGGTCGCGACCGACGACGGCGGTGCCGAGTCCGAGGCGGCGGGCGGCGGTCAGCCGGACTTTCTCGTCGGCGGTGGTGCCGGAGATGATGACCTCCGCGCCTTTGTGTTTGGCGACGAGGGCGCAGAGCATGCCGATGATGCCGGGTCCGGTGACGACGACTTTGTCGCCGGCGCCGATGTCCGAACGTTCAAACAGGCAGTGGTCCGCGATCGAAAGTGGTTCAGTGAGCGCGGCAATGCGCATGTCCATGCCGTCGGGCAGGCCGAGGACAAAGCGTTCGTGCGCAATTGTGAACTCGGCCATGCCACCGTCATGGTGCAGGCCGTGGACTTTGCGGTCAGAGGCGAGCTGCGTGAGTCCGTTGCGCAGCTGGTCGCCGCTCATGTGCGATTGGATGGCTTCGACGGTGACTTTTTGCCCGACCGAAACGGTGGACACATCGCTGCCGATCTCGACCACGGTGCCGGACAGTTCGTGCCCGAACGTGACTTCCGGCAGCACCGACTCGTAGCCGGCGTGGTTGAGGTAGGCATGCAAGTCGGACCCGCAGATGCCGCAGTACTCGACCGCAATCAGCACATCGTGCGGACCGGAAATTTCCGGCTTGGCGACGTCTTGGATGGAGGCGGCTTTGGCCTCACGGGCTTCGCGGCGGAGGGCTTTCATAGTGGGAGGCGGGTTTAGTTTTTGAACGACTTCTAAGATTGATCGACTTCTAAGAGGGCATGCCTCGTCTCTCCAGCCTAGAAGGCAGGAGAGACGGTACCGGCTGGAACCACGGTACTACGAAACCGTTTCCCGCTTACGCTTCAACGAGGTGCTTGGGGAAGTCGGCGATCTTTTCGCAGGCGACTTGTTCCATGACTTGCAGGATCTGCTTTTTGAGCATCTCGAACGTGTGGTGGGCGCCGTAGCGGCCGAGCGCGCAGACGCCGAACATGGGGGTCCGGCCGACGAAGGTGAAGTCGGCGCCGCAGGCGAGCACGGCGGCGATGTCGGCGCCGTTGCGGATGCCGCTGTCAAGCATCAGCTTGATCTTACCCTTGAACTCAGGGACCAGCGCCTTGAACGGTTCGATGGTGGACTGGCCGCGGTCGAGCTGTCGGCCGCCGTGATTGGACGCGATCAGGCCGTCGAGTCCGAGGCGGACGCAGCGTTCGGCATCCTCCGGATTGACGATGCCTTTGATCACCAGATTGCCGTTCCATTTGTCGCGCAGGGCGCCGATCTTTTCCTCGTTGAGGCGACCGGAGAATGTCTGGTTCATGAACAAGCCGAGGTGTTTCATGCTCAGGCCCTTGGGGATGTAGGGCTCCATGGTTTTGAACGTCGGCCCCTTCGGCAACTGGCCGAGGCACCACGCCGGACAGGTGAACATCTGCATGATGTTGCGCAGGCTCATGCTCGGTGGGATGGACAGGCCGTTGCGGATTTCCTTAGGGCGATAGCCGAAGGTCGGGGTGTCGGCGAGGATGACCAAGGTCTTGCAGCCGGCTTCCCAGGCGCGGTCGAGCAGCTTGTCGCGTAGGTCGTCCTCCCGCGGGTGGTAGAGTTGGAACCAGAACCGTCCTTCGGTGATCTCGGCGATCGTCTCGATGCTGGCGGTGCTCACGGTAGACAAGCAGAAGGGGAGGTTGTGGTCGTGGCAAGCGGTCGCGATATACTCGCAAGAATTCGGCCACATCAATCCTTGCAGCCCAACCGGGGCTTGACCGAACGGCGCGTCATAGGTCTCGCCAAACAACTCGGTGGAGCGGTCGGCACCGGCGTAGTTGTTCAGGTACCAGGGCTTGAGTTGGACCTTGCGAATGTCTTGCGTGTTGCGACTCAGGTTGAGGTTGCCGAAGCAGCCGCCGGCGAGATAATCGAACGCGAAGCCGGGTATCCGCTTTTTCGCCTTGGCGATGAGGTGGTCAACAGATGGGTATTCGGAATCAAAGAATTCGTGCATAGTGGCCGGGGTCGGTTGTCAGTTAGTCAGGTTTGAACCGCGCGCGCGGGAATTTCAATTTTCAAACACCTGGAGGACGAGGGGGCCTCCCGAGCCGGTGCGGTTGAGCGCGTTTTAATGACTGGGGGCGTTGGGCGGGATTGTAAGAGGTTCAGTCGTACAGTAATCAGTCGTGTAGTAAATTATTGGATCGTTCACGCGCGTCGGCCCAAGCGGCGGCTTGATCCGCTTGGGGTTCGAACACTTTGGTGCCGTACGATTTGCGGATCAGAGCGCGTCCTTCTTCGAGCGAACTTAACGCGCCCGAGGCGACCAGTTGCATCATCACATTGCCGGCCGCGGTGGCCTCGTAGGGGCCGACCTCGACGGGCCGTTCGATGCTGTTGGCGATGCACTGGTTGAGCAATTCGTTTTTGCCGCCACCGCCGATCACGTGGAGGCGTTCGACTTTGGTTCCGGTCAGGGCTTCCAGCCATTCGAGAACGACTCGGTACTTGAGTGCGAGGCTTTCGGTGATGGTGCGCAGAACGGCGTCGCGCCCCTCGGGCACGACTTGTCCCGAGTCACGGCAGGCTTCGCGGACGAAGGTCGGCATGTCGCCACGTGTCGCGAAGCGCGGATCATCGGGGTCGATGAACGACACCAGCGGCGCGGCTTGTTCGGTCATGCGGGTGAGTTCGGCGAAGTCCAGTTTTTCGCCGCGCTCGGACCAGACACGCTGGCATTCTTGAACGAGCCACAGCCCGGTGATGTTCTTCAGCAGGCGGATCGTGTCGAACACGCCAACTTCGTTGGTGAAATTATAGGTTTGGCTGGCTTGGGAGATGATGGGGGCATCGATTTCGGCGCCCAGCAGCGACCACGTTCCCGAACTAAGATAGGCAAACTTGGATCCCGGATGCACCGGAACGGCCGCCACCGCAGAGGCGGTGTCATGACTGCCGACGACAAAGACCGGCGTGTTCGGGTGAAGTCCGGTGGCGGTCGCGACCTCCGGCAGAATGGGACCCAACGACGTACCGGCATCGACGAACGGCGGCACTTTGTCGGCCGGCCAGCCGAACGCTTCGAGCACATCCGTCGCCCAGTCGTTGGTTTTCGGATTGTAGAACTGGGTCGTGCTGGCGTTGGTCCGTTCGCACACGGCCTTGCCGGTCAATTGGTAGTTCATGATGTCGGGCACCATGAGAAAGTGAGCGACGTTATCGAGATCGATGTTTTCATCACGCACGTTTGCCCCCATTTGGTACAAGGTGTTGATCGCCATGAACTGCACGCCGGTCTGCGAGAAGATCAAGTCGCGCAAGTCGGGAGTGAGCGTATCGTCATACACTTCTTGGTTACGGACATCCCGATAGTTGAACGGCTGCCCCATCAGTTCGCCTTGCTTGTTGTATAAGCCATGGTCCACGCCCCAGGTGTCCACGCCGATGCCGCAAATGTTGTCGGCGCCATATTTCTTCACCGCGAGCCCGAGCCCGTCCATGATGTCGGCGGTGAGTTGCTTCCAATTCCAATGGAGATGCCCGTCGATTTCAACCGGTTCATTAGTGAAGCGATGCACATCTTCGAGGTGAAGTTTATCGGTGGAATGGCTGCCGGCGATGACGCGGCCGGAGCCGGCGCCCAAGTCGATGGCGAGATAGATGGAAGATTCTGAATCTGACGGTTTTAATTCTGACGGTTGTAATTCTGACGGTTCTAATTCTGACATGGTGCAACGAGTGTTTTTGAGGGTTCGCATTACGTGCTCATTCGGCCAAGGTCACGTCCAATCCAGACGCTCGGAGTTTGGCCACCGCGAGCGGATCGGCGCCGCGGTCGGTGATGATGCGTGAAATTTGATCGAGGTTGGCGAAGAAATACTCCGAACGTTGATTCAGCTTAGTGCTGTCCGCCAGCAGAACAACTTCTTCGGCGAGCTGAACGAGGCGTTCTTTGATCAAGGCCTGCTGTTCGAAGCCTTCGCTGGCACCGCGCTGCGGATCGATGCCGATGCAGGACACGAACGCCGTGTGGATATTGTGGCGGCGCAATGTATCAATCGTGGTCTGACCGGTGAAGGTATGGGTTTTGGCTCGGTAGCGGCCGCCGGTAGAAATCAATTCCACATGTTCCATGCCAACAAAATGCTCGAGCACGGCGTAGGCGTTGGTCACCACGCGATAAGGAAGGTCCGGCACGATGGAAACGAGGGCGAAGGCCGTTGTGCTGCTGTCAAACGCGTAGGTTCGACCCGGAACGATGAGGGAAAGGGCTTCTTGTGCAATAGCCTGTTTGCTGGCCACCTGCATTCCTCGGCGTTCGTCGTAGGATTGAAGGGTAGGGCGGCCACTCTTATTACTGGCACCGCCATGGATCCGAGTAAGCTGACCCAGATCCGCCAGAACTTGGAAATCTCGGCGAATGGTTTCATCTGTGACCTGAAAGCGCTGCGCCAGTTCCATGGTCCGGACTGTTCCTTGTTGCTCAAGACTCGCGAGAATCATATTTTGCCGTTCTGCCGCTAGCATGTGGGATTATTAGGGAATAGTGTGGGATTAGGCAAGGTTTATGTTTGACAACCCCACAAATATCGGGCTAATATCCACAAGAACCCACATTTTACCTACTTTTAAAACTCACTTCACTCACTTCACTCTCTTCTTCACCTCTCACTTCCTCCACTTTTCATGTCTGCCAATCTCAACCGCTTCCAAGTCGAACAGCTCGTTCGTGAGAGCCTGAGCCGCCAAACGCCCCAGAACGTCGCGGCGCCAAGTCTCACCGCCACGGGTGGTCCGAATCCCTTGATCGTGAACGCCAGTGCTCGCCACTGCCACGTTTCACCTGAGGCAGTGGAAATTTTGTTCGGACCGGGAAAAACGCTGACCCCGATGAAGCCTCTCTATCAGCCGGGTGCGTTTGCCGCCGAAGAAACGGTGACGCTGATCGGACCGCGCAGCCGGGTGATTTCCAATCTCCGTATTCTCGGACCTTGCCGCGACATGAACCAAGTGGAGCTCGCATATACCGATGCGGTCTCGCTCGGCTTTAAGATCCCTCTGCGCAACTCGGGCGACATCGCCAACACCCCTGGCTGCATGCTCATGGGCCCCGCTGGATTTCTCGAAATGAAAGAGGGCGTCATCCGCGCTGCTCCCCATGTTCATCTCACGCCAGAGGACGCCGCCTACTATGGCGTCGAAAACAAAAGCTTCATGAAACTGCGCGTCGGCGGCGACATTGGCGTAACCTTCGACCGCATCTTTGTCCGCGTCGACCCCAATTTCAAACTCGAGGTGCACATCGACACCGACGAGGCGAACGCCTGCGGCTTGGGACCGGATGTCCCGTGCGAACTAATTAAATAATTTTTAACACCAATCAAATTAACCCCCGAACAACCTTTAACAAAGACGAAACTCATGAGTGAATCCATCGGATTGATCGAAACCAAGGGCTACGCAGGCTCGATCGAGGCAAGTGATGCCATGGCCAAAGCTGCAGCAGTCAACATCGTAAAACAGATTCCCATCGGCGGCGGCTTCCTCACCGTCCTCGTCAAGGGAGACGTCGGCAGCGTCAAAGCAGCCGTCGAAGCCGGCGCAGAAGCCGCAGACCGCGTCGGCGAACTCGTCGGCTCCAACGTCATCGCGCGTCCGCACGAAGACCTTCTCAAATACTTCCAATAATCGGAGAATTATTATGGCTAATCAAGCAATTGGAATGATCGAATGTAAGGGACTGATCAGTCTCATCGAAGCCAGCGACGCTGCGCTCAAATCCGCCGACGTCCAGATGGTCGGTTGGGAAAAAATCGGCGGTGGCATGGTCACCGCATTTTTCACCGGTGACGTCGCGGCTGTTAAAGCCGCCATCGAATCTGGTGCCGAAGCCGCCAGCCAAGTCGGCGAAGTCATCGCCGTCGAAGTCATCCCGCGTCCGCACGACGACCTCGGTAAACTCGGCGACTTCATCAAGTAAGCGCTGACGATTCACGCTGACTACGTTTATGAAAATTCTCGTCGCCAACCTCGGTTCGACCTCTTTCAAGTACTCGCTCTATGCGATGGGGGAGGCTTCCGCCGATCTCGTCGCAAAAGGTGGGTTCGAACGGGTCACGGAATATACCCCGTGCATCCAGGAAATGTTGGAAACCTTGGTCGCCGAAGGCCACTTGGACTCGGGTGAGGATTTAGACGCGGTCGGTTTCAAAACCGTTCTCGGCAAAGACTTGAGCGGTTGTGTCAAAGCGGATCAACGGGTGCTCGATGCGCTGGAAGGCTTTAAAGAAGTCGCACCGGCGCACAACCCAGCCTACGCGGAAGGAATCCGCTGTTTTGAAAAACTTCTCCCGGACGTTCCGCGAGTGGCTTTGTTTGAGACGGCCTTCTTTCAGTGGGTCTCGCCCGCCGCGAGTGAGTACGCCATCCCCAAGGCTTGGCGCGAACTCGGCATACGCCGCTACGGCTTCCATGGCGCCAGCCACAAGTTCATCGCCGAACGTTCGGCCGAACTGTGCAGCCGCGACGATGTCGCCGAACGCGCCCGTCAACTCTACGTGAGTGGGCCGGGCGAGTTTACCGGCACCCCGTTCCGGGTGATCTCCTGCCACCTCGGCGGCAGCAGCTCGGTCGTCGGTATTAATAGTGGCGTGTCCATCGGCAGCAGCATGGGCTTCAGTCCGCAAAGCGGTCTGCCGCAAAACAACCGCGTCGGCGATCTCGACGCGATGGCGATTCCTTACGCCTGCAAGATGCTCGGCATCACGGTAGACGAAGCCGAACGCCAGCTCACCAAGGAAAGCGGCCTACTCGGCCTGTCCGGTGTGAGCAACGACGCGCGCGACATCATCGCCGCCGCCGAACAGGGCAACGCCGACGCCGCCCTCGCCAACGATGTGATGGATGACAGCATCCGTCATTGGGCCGGCTCTTTCTTTTTCAAAATGGGCGGCGCGGAAGCGATCGTGTTCACCGCCGGTATCGGCGAGAACGATCCCGACCTGCGCGCCCGCGTCTGCGCCGGACTCGAAGGCCTCGGTCTTCGCTTGGATCCAGAAGCGAACGAAAAAACCATTCGCGGCGCCGAAGGCATCATCAGCCACCCTGATTCCAGCATCACGGTCATAGTCATCCCGGCCAACGAGGAACTCGTGATCGCTCGCGAAGTCTCCCGCCAACTCGTACAAAACGCGGGAACCGCTTAGACCTATTCCCTGCATCCCTCCCCTTTATTTAACCAACAATCTACAACCACCAACACCTAGAAACTCATGGCAAACCAAGCAATCGGAATTCTCGAAACCCGCGGCCTGACCGCTCTCGTGCAAGGCACGGACGCAATGCTCAAAGCCGCCAATGTGCAAATCCTCGGCCCGATGAAAGGCGTCGGAAGCGGTCTGGTCAGCGCGACCGTCACCGGTGATGTCGCTGCCGTCAACGCCGCCATCGAAACTGGTGCCGACACCGCTGGCCGTTACGGCGAAGTCGTCACTGCACATGTCATCGCCCGTCCGCACAACGACACCGCGAAGCTCATGCCTTCCACCAAGTCCAAAAAGTAATCTCATGTACTTGGCCAAAGTCATCGGTTCGGTCGTCTCGACGCAGAAGGACTCCAGCATGACGGGGCGCAAGCTCCTGCTGGTTCGCCCCATGCTCATCGACCCGAAGAACCCGGGTAAATTCAAGCCCGGTGCAAACACGATCGTCGCTGTCGATACGCTCGGCGCTGGCGTCGGAGAACTGGTGATGTTTGCTCAGGGCAGTTCAGCCCGGCAAGCGGACGGACTCAAACAACTCCCGATCGACGCCGCCATTGTCGGCCTCGTGGACACGGTTTCAGTCCTCGGCAAGACCACCTACGACGCCAGCAAAAGCTAAGGCACGCTAGCCAAAGCGAAAGCAACTACAGCAACCAACACAACTACAGCAACTACAGCAACTACAGCCAGGACATTCTATGAGTCAGTTGAGTGAAGCCGCCATCCGCAACGTCGTGAGCGAAGTGCTCTCCAAGTTGCAACAAGGCAACGGAACAATTTCTGCCCCGGCCATCCGCACCAGCACCGGACGCCACGGTGTGTTCAGTGACGGAGCCAGTGCCGCCCGAGCCGCCCGTAGCGGCTTCGAACAACTTGCCGGCAAGGGCTGGGCTGCGCGCAGTCGCGTGGTCGAGATCGTTAAGTCGATGTGCGAAACCAACGCCCAGCGTTGGGGCACGGTGGAGTTCGAAGAGACCAAAATCGGTCGCCTCGATCACAAGATTGGCAAACTCCAAGGCATTCGCAACGTGCTCGGAACCGAGTATCTCCGCCCCTACGGGATGAGCGGCGACGCCGGTATCACCATGGACGATTCCGCGCCTTGGGGCGTGGTCGGATCCATCACCCCGGTCACCCACTCCGTCCCCACCATTGCCGGTAACATCGTCAACATGGTCGCCGCCGGCAACTCGGTGGTGGTCAACCCGCACCCCGGTGGTGCCGCCTGCGCCGCGATGGCGATCCACGAAATCAATGAGGCCATCCGCGCCGAACTCGGCATCGAAAACCTCGTTTGCACCGTCGAAAAGCCGACCCTCGATTCCTTTAACGATATCGCCACCTCCGAGCATGTCGACTTGCTCTGCATCACCGGTGGCCCGTTCGTGGTGAACGCCGCCATGAAAACCGGCAAGCGTGCCATCTGCGCCGGACCCGGCAACCCGCCGGTCGTCGTCGACGACTGCTCGGCGCTCGACTTCAATAAAGTCGCCGCAGATATCGTGCTCGGCGCCGGCTTTGACAACAACCTACTCTGCATCGGCGAAAAACAAATTTTCACGGTTGGCGCTGCCCACCAGAAGCTGATCGATGCCTTTCAACGCAACGGTGCGGTGCTGCTCAATCGCCAGCAAACCGAAGCGATCAAAGCAGAGGTCTTCGACTTTAAAGATGGTGACGGCGGCTGCTCCCACGCCGTGCTCAACCGTGAATATGTTGGCGCCGACGCGTCCAAACTCGCACGGGTTGCCGGTCTCAACGTCGATCCCAGTACCCAGATCCTTATCGCCGAAACGTCCGCCGATGATCTCTTTGTGGAAGAAGAACAAATGATGCCGCTGATCCCAGTGGTTCGTGCATCCTCGTTCACCGATGCCGTTCACTTGGCCAAGAAATCTGAACATGGCTACAAGCACTCGGCCATGGTTCACACTATGAACGTCGCCCACATGACCCAGATGGCTCGCCAGATGGACACGACTCTGTTCGTCAAAAACGGCCCATGCACCGCCGGACTCGGCATGGGCGGCGAAGGCTACATCAGCTTCTCCATCGCCACCACCACCGGCGAAGGCATCACCACGCCCCGTACCTTTACCCGCTTCCGCCGCTGCACCTTGGTGGACCAACTCAACATCGTTTAAGGCCGAATCCCGCAGCGCGCAGCGCCCCCGCAACCCGCCCCGCGTAACCCGCATCCCGCCCCCCGAACCCGCCCCATGTATCACGCCCGCGTAGATGGACACGCCACGTCCACAGTTTGCCACCCTCTGCTCGAGGGTCAGATCATTGTGATCTGCACCCCGATCGATGAGAACGGCAAGCCGACAGGTCCGCCAATCGCGGCCATGGATCCGCTCGGTGCCGGACTGCACAGCAAGGTCATGGTCTCCACCGATGGAACGGCGCAACGACTCAACTCGCGTTCGTGCCCGCTGCGCAACGACGTCATTGGAATCCTCGACACATGAAACCCGGAACCGTCATCGGCACCGTCACCCTCAGTCAAGGTGCACCCCAATTTCAGGGCGCGCGCTGGCTGGTCGTCAGCCCCATGAGCGCCGACAATTTAAAAACCGGCAAGGGTTACAGCGACTACTCGACCCCGATCGTCTATGACAATCTCGGCGCCGGCGTGGACACCCCCATCCTTTACGTGGAGGGCGCGGAAGCGACGCGTGCCTTCGATCATCCTATTCCTGTCGACGCCATCAACGTCGCTATTCTCGACAACATTTCCTTCGCCCCACCAAAATCATGAGCAAGCTCTATACCGCAAAAATGCTGGAGAACATGGTCCGCCAAGGACAATCTCTCGCGACGATCCCCTCTAACGCACGGCTCACGCCGATGGCCCGCGACATCATTCGTAAGGAAGGCCGGAAGCCCTCCGGCCAGCCTAGCAGCGCTCCCGTTTCACAGCCCGCTTCTGGTGGTGCCGCGATCCGCATCCACGATCCCGTCCTGCCCAAAGCCGAATACGTGTGGACGCCCGGCGGCGACCCGAAGACGGCCGCGGCGATGAAGACCTTCTTCTATTCGCCCGAGATCGAAGAACTCAAAGAAACCATTTGCGAGATCGGACGACGCATCTGGAACAAAGGCTATGTCGACGGCAACGGCGGCAACATCACCGTGCGGGTGGGGGACAACCTCGTGCTCTGCACCCCGACGCTGATCTCCAAAGGCTTCATGAAGCCGGAAGATATTTGCATGGTCGACATGGATGGCAACCAAGTTGCCGGCACCCGTCCGCGCACCTCCGAAGTGAACACCCACCTCGGCATCATGAAAGCCGAGCCGCGCGCCAAGTCTTGCGTGCACGCCCACCCGATTTACGCCACCGCCTTCGCGGTCGCCGGCGTCACCCCGCCAGCCTGTCTGATCCCCGAACCCGAAGTATTCCTCGGCGAAATTGGCTTCGCCAGCTACCAGACGCCGGGCACCCCGGAGAACGCGTCCGAAGTCGGTGCCTTGGCCAAGAGGCACCAGTCGATCCTGATGCAGAACCACGGCGTCATCTGCTGGGGCAACGATGTCGAAGACGCGTTCTGGAAAATGGAAAACACCGATGCGTTCTGCCAGACCGTCACCATCACCATGCAACTCGGTGGCCCTAAGCAGTACAGCCCCGAGAAACTGCGCGAACTGATCGAGATCCGCAAGAAACTCGGCATGCCCGACGCACGCCTGGAGGAGATGCAGGAATGCCAGCTCTGCGACACCTCGTTGTTTACCGTAAACACCTGCCCGCAACCTGGCGCGTGCAATCCCATCCCAAGCAACTCCTGTGGCATCAATGACATGGGACATAAGTGCGGTGGTGCCGGTGACGGCAGCGGCGACTGCTGCGGAACTTGCAATAACAAAACAGCCGCTGTAGCGGTCGACGAAAATTTGGTGCAACGAATCACCGACATGATAATGGAGAAACTTAACGCATGATGTCCTCAACGAAAGATCCCATCCGCGTAGCGGTCACCGGCGCTGCTGGTAACATCGGCTATGCCCTCTTATTCCGTATTGCCTCCGGCGCCTTGTTTGGTCCCAAGCAACCGGTCGCCCTCAATTTGGTCGAGATCGAACCTGGTATGAACGCCCTCAAAGGCGTCGCCATGGAACTCGACGACTGCGCCTTCCCGCTGCTCACCGAGATCGTTCAGACCTCTGACTTGAGCGTTGGCTTCAAAGATATCGACTGGGCTCTGCTCGTCGGTTCGGTGCCGCGCAAAAAAGGCATGGAACGCGCCGACCTCATCGGCATCAACGGCAAAGTATTTGTCGGCCAAGGCAAAGCCCTCAACGACTATGCCAAACGCAGCGTCAAAACGGTGGTGGTAGGCAATCCCTGCAACACCAACTGTTTGATCGCGATGACCAGCGCGCCGGATATTCCGAACGACCAGTTCTTCGCCATGACTCGCCTCGACGAGAACCGCGCCAAGACCCAGCTCGCGCAAAAAGCCGGTGTGCCGGTGAAGGAAATTAGCCAGCTTTGTGTCTGGGGCAACCACAGCCCGACCATGTTCCCCGACTTCTACAACGCCCAGATCGGACGCCAAAGTGCCGTCAGCGTGATCGGCGACGAAACCTGGTTGAAAGAAACTTTCGTGCCGACCGTCGGTACCCGTGGCAAAGCGATTATCGAAGCCCGTGGCGCGTCCTCGGCCGCTTCCGCTGCGAACGCGGTCGTGGACACCGTTCGCGACTTGGTGACACCGACGCATGGTGATCACCACAGCGTGTGTGTCTGCTCCAACGGCGAGTATGGCACCCCAGCTGGCCTCATTACGTCGCTCCCGGTTCGCGTCGATGCGGTCGGTAATTGGAAAGTGGTCGAAGGGCTCAAACTCAACGATTACGCCGCCGAGAAAATCGCTGCCTCCAATGCCGAACTCGTCGCAGAACGCGAACTCTCGTTCGGTCAGCTCGGCCTCTCTGTTTAAACCCGTTCTTCGGACTGGAAAGGTTCACTGCTCATGGCTGCCTCAATTCTACCTGATAAATTACACGAGTATCCCCAACAAGAGGTGATCGACGGCGCTGGCGGAGCATCCGCTACGATTCTCGATGACTGCCTGAACAGTACCGGCGGGGTATTGCCACTTTTGCACCGTTACGCCGGCCGCACATTTTGCACGCCCGGGAAACGCATTCGTCTGGATGAGAAATCGTACTATCCGGATTACATGGGTGGTACCGGGCTCGATGAAATCTGGATGTGCTGCACCGTTCCTATCGTGACGGGTGTCATCGATACACGCACCCGCAAGGCCCCGTTCCGTGAAGGCGAAGCGCACGTTCTCACGCCTGAAGGGCAGGTCATCTCACTGCAGGATTTGATTCTCGCGAATCCGGAAGCGGTCATGGGCGAAGCGATCACCGCCTTTTCGAAAAAGATGTACGGTGATCCAACTTGGCCGATTGTCTCCAAGAAATTCGACAATTTGAATCCGATACCACACCACCTTCACTGGGCGAAGTGGGAAGTCTACGACATCAATTCGTTCGACAATCCGGGCGTCAGTCCGTCGCACTACCATACCACGGCAATGGGCCTTTACCCGTTCGTGACCAAGGACGAATTCCTCGCTTGCATGAAGCGTTGGGGACAGGGCGAGTATAACGGGGTTCGGCACTTGTCGCCGCACGTCATGATGCACATTGATAACGGCTTCGTGATGCCGAACGGCGTACTGCACTCACCGACGGACCTGTGTACGCACGAGTTGCACGTGACCATGGATGAGCACTTCCTGGCGGAAGACCTGACGCTGGACGGACGGATCGGCGCCGCGGATGCGTTCTTCGCCTGCCGCGAAGAAGACTATCCGAAGGACAAACACGAAGACTGGGAATTCCTCGCGGATACACTCGACTTCGACGCCAATCAGGACCCGAACTTCGTCCAGAAGAATTCGCGTCCCGCGATCACGGCCAAAGAATTCGCCGGCGACGGCGTCGACGCACAGTGGATTGTTTACGGTGAGGTCCTTGGCGAGCAGCAGGCCTCGATTCTCCGTCTAACCGTGGCACCTGGCGGCAAGACGAATTTCTGCCCGGAGAGTCCCACGCTGTTCCACACGAATGGCGGAAGCGGCCGGGTTGGCAAGATGGACGTGAAATATCACCAGAATATGGTTCTCGGCGAGATCTATCCTGAGATCGGATTTATCACGCAATCCGCACTGTCGAACGGCGGTGTGGACATCGAGAACACCGGCTCTGAACCGCTCGTGTTGACCTTCGACTTCCCGCAAAACGCGCATTCGAAAACGCCCGGTCTGTAGCGCTGCGGCTCTGGAGAGCCGCGCCCCGACACCTCTCTGGAGAGAGGTGCCACCTTGAACTTCATTTTAAGGTGGCATGCCTCTCCAGAGGCGTGTCGGGTGCACCCTCTCCAGAGGGTGCACATTGGCCGCATGTTCATGCGGTCACCAAAATGATCGGCATCGGCTTGCGAATTTTGCAGGCATTTGATTGATAAGAACATGGTTCAAAAAAAGCTCAAATCCATCCACGGCCAACCTTCGTGGACCTTCTCCACGGACTCGGTCTCAGCCGCCGTTACCCAGACCGCCGGCATGCTCGGTCCGGT
>Ga0209186_1001239_pt1 | contig 19199 bp, 13 predicted proteins | sample SidtaG_FD_187426 | JGI IMG/M metagenome (GOLD analysis project Ga0209186, IMG submission 187426) | Marine algal microbial communities from Sidmouth, United Kingdom - Sidmouth_Male2 metaG (SPAdes) (version 2) | ecosystem: Host-associated > Algae > Red algae > Unclassified | place: Sidmouth...
TGATAAAATTACGGATGAAACGATTATAAGTCAGTTGGCGCGTTAATTCATTTACTCGTGTTTCATCAATTTGTTACACATTCAAAATCAGTTGTTTACACGCCGAATTACGAGTTAACGAATACACAAATCGCAAAGAGAAGGAACTTTCCGCAAAAAAATAACGTTTTGAGGGAGAAAATTTCAAACGTTCTTTTGGATAAAAAGAAAAAGCCCTTATCTTTGCATTCGCTTCCACAAGCAAGGTTGGTACCTTAGCTCAGTTGGTAGAGCAACGGACTGAAAATCCGTGTGTCCCCAGTTCAAATCTGGGAGGTACCACAAACGAAAAAAGCCACTCAATTTGAGTGGCTTTTTTATTTTAATGGCTACTTGTCTAACTTTGCCTAAAGCGAAGCCTCGTCAGACGAATCCCTTTGTTCGGAGCGACTATTTTATGCGGCAAATCACTACATTTTACAGCGACCTTCGTCTGCCGAATAAACCCCACGGGCAAGCTTAAACGGATAGCCATTTCAATCTTTATCCGTCTGTTCTTCTTCCAAGTACGCCTTTATCTTTTGTTTATCTTTTAAGATATTGATACTTTCCAACATCTTATTCCATTCATATTCATCTATCATAACCACTGCACCATCATCCGTAGCAATCACCGTTTCTTCGCAATTTTCGATAGTTTGTTTTACTAATTCCGGTAAATCTTTAATCGCTGTATTTAATGTGACTGTTTTCATATTATTAAAAAATATTTATTTGTCGTCATAATGTCCCCTACAATAAGAAATACGGACAAGAAAATCCTCATCGTTAATCAGATAAACCATTCTATCTTTCTTATTGATATGACGACTATACATTTCTTCTGTAAAACCTTTGAGACGTTTAGGCTGACCAATACCATCACGAGGATTGTCAACTATAGAAAGCAGCAAATCAAGACATTTCGTGTAGCTTCGTTTATCATTTTTACGAAACCAATTCATGTCCTTAATCGCCTGTTTACGTATGAGCAGTTTGTAATTCATGAACTACTTCTTCAATATTTTGACGTGTAAAATTATCTGCTGCATCCTCTTCAATTGTCTCCAAAATTGCTCTCATCCCTCGTTTATCCTTCAGAATGTTAATATGTTCTAACATATTATTCCACTCCTTCTGATCCACCATCACCACCGCACCATCATCCGTAGCAATGATAGTTTCCTCTTGATTTTCAAGTGTATTTTTAATGAGTTCCGGCAATTCCTCAATCGCTGTATTTAATGTGACTGTTTTCATAAAAATTATTTTCGTTCTAAGTGTTGCGTTCTTGATACTAAGTTATTCATAAGAAAACGAAGAACATAGAACAACGTACAAAGAACATATTTCCTCCAAAATAAGAACTTTTTCACGATAAATCCACTTATTACCATCAAAATTCGTAGATAAACAAACGTGAATCCCGACATTTACGCATTTATTTATCTACTCATTTACTCATTTACTTCTATAATCGTATTTTTGCCGTATGAAAGAAAATAACCTACACATACAGAATACATTATCCCGAAAAAAAGAAAAATTTGAACCACTCGCGCCGCCTTTTGTGGGCTTGTACGTGTGCGGACCTACGGTGTATAGCCCACCGCATTTGGGTAATGTGCGTACTTTTCTCGCCTTTGATATTGTCAATCGTTATTTGAGATATTTGGATTATAAAGTACGTTATGTGAGGAATATTACGGACGTGGGGCATATCGCCAATTCGGAGGGCGACGAGGTAGATAGAATCGGTGAACAAGCAAAGAAGGAAAACCTCGAACCGATGGAAATTGTACAAAAATATACGCTTGATTTCCATGACGTTACGCACACTTTCAACATGCTTCCGCCTGATATAGAGCCGACTGCTTCAGGGCATATTATTGAGCAAATTGAAATGGTAGAACGCATCCTTAAAAATGGTTTTGCCTACGAAAAAAACGGTTCAGTCTATTTCGATATTCCCGAATTTGCGAAGGCGCATGATTACGGTAAATTGAGTGGTCAAAACATAGAAGAGCAACAGGACGGTTACCGCGAATTGGACGCACAAGACGAAAAACATGACGTGCGCGATTTTGCCATTTGGAAATTTACAGACAAAAGCCACCCAATGCGTTGGAACTCGCCGTGGGGTGAGGGCGTACCCGGTTGGCATTTGGAGTGTTCGGTGATGAGTACGAAGTATTTGGGGCAAAAATTTGATATTCACGGTGGTGGTATGGATTTGAAATTTCCGCATCACGAATGTGAAATCGCTCAATCGCTCGGCGCAGACGGGACCGAACCCGTGCGCTACTGGATGCACTCCAATATGCTCACGATGAATGGTCAGAAAATGAGTAAATCACTCGGCAATTCCATTCTTCCACACGAATTGATTAGCGGTGACCACGACTTACTCGACCAAGGATATAGCCCAATGACGATTCGCTTTTTTATGTTGCAGGCACATTACAGTAGTCCATTAGACCTTAGTAATGAAGCACTTAAAGCAGCAGAAAAAGGTTACAAACGCTTGATGGAAGCCTATAAAGTCATCCAAACCGTGCCATTGCGCGATGCGACTCAAGTGACGGATGCTGATAAGGAAGTGAACGACACGCTGAATAGTATTTTCGTAGAAATGGACGATGATTTCAATACGCCGAAGGCACTCGCGCACATATTTGAGCTCGTCACTGTCATCAATAGCTACCGCGATAATCGCCCCGAATACGCAGGCGTAAGCAAAGCAACGATGGAGCGTTTGCGCGAAATATTCACCGTGACTATCGACGATATTTTAGGCTTAAAAGTCGAAGAAACCGCCGACGACAACACCGTTGACGGCTTGATGCAACTCATCATCGACATCCGCCAAAATGCCCGCGCCAACAAAGATTGGACCACCTCCGACCTCATCCGCGACCAACTTGATGCTCTCGAATTGCAGTTGAAAGATGGCAAAGACGGCACTACTTGGGGCAGGAAGTAATGATACAATGCTTAAATGCGATAATGCTACAATGTTTTTCAATGAGTGAATGAGTGAATTTTGAATGAGTGAATATTTTAATGCGTCAATACTGCCATTATCACATTATTCAATTCATTCATTAAAAATATTGTAGCATTATCGCATTGTTGCATTGACGCATTATCGCATTAAATTATTCACTCATTCACACATTCAAAATTCACTCATTGTTCTATGAAATCTACACAAATTATATGCCCTTCGTGTCGCTCCAAATTATTGATTCCCAATGAGATGTTGGCGGATGGGGAGGTCATTGGCTGTCCGGTATGCCGCACGATTTTGGAGGTTGAAGTGGAGCGCAAACAACTACCTGCGCCACAGCAAGAAGAGAAGCCTTTCCAACCGGAAAAGGATAAACAACTCGTCATTGTGCCGCCTGAGGGTAGCCGTCTGGAGTCGTATCGGTACAGTCCGTCTGTGATGGAGATATTGGCGCCGCGCCCGGTTTTTAATCCGCGTATGTATCGTCCTTTATTGTTTGTTGGTGGGTGGTTTGTATTGATATTTTTGATGTCGGGGATGATGGCAGGTGCGGGGTCGATTTTGTTGTTGTTTTTTATACCATTATTTTTTGTAGGCTTGTCAATGCTTTACGGCATGTCAAAAACATTGACTGAAAAACAGGATATTGATTTGATTGGCAATCATTTAAAAATAAATAAAACGCGTATTTTTAATTCGGAAAATACGAGTATTCCTTATCATAAAATTGAAAAAATCGGCTTGACGCGCCCCGGTACGAAGCTACTTTCGACGAATCTTAATAATATGGGAACGCCAAAATCACCAAGATACAGCTCAAATGTACCAACCGTATTTTATGATGGCGGCAAAAAAGCAACGTTGCTCGAATATGCTTCGGATAGAGAAAAACAATGGGCGGTAGATTTGTTGAGGGGCTTCATTAGCGAGGTAGCAGACGTGAAATTATAATTGAAAATGGATAATTAAAAATGATTTACGTTATCAATTCTCAATTATCCATTTTCAATTCACTAATTCTTTCCTGTATCGTCTTCATCTTTTTGTGTCTTTGGTGGTATTCCTTTTGGTAATTTTCTCGGTCCTCTTGGTTTGAAATTCAAAGAATCCGGTTTGGCATCTGTTTTACTTTCACCCGTTTTAGTATCTTTTTCATCGTTTTTTTCTTCCTCTTTTGATTCATCATCCTTTTCCTCCTTTGAATCTTCTTTCTTGCCCTCTTTTTCTTCTTTTCTTGGTGGAATGACCGTACCGGTCAAAAATAATTCTTGTTTTGTTGGACGTGCATCTGTCAACAGCGTGATTGTGCTTGTCGATTTGCCGAGTTTGCCTGTACTGTTAAATCTTGCACCGATTTCGCCTGTCTCTCCCGGATTAATCTCCAAAAACGAATAGGTCGGGTGCGTACATCCACAAGAGGCTTCTGCTCTGAGAATATTTATGGCTGTCGTTCCTGTATTTTTGAATTTGAAGATATGATCAATCACATCTCCTTCTTCGATATAACCATAATCAAATGTGCGATCATCAAAAATCATTATACCGCCTCCTGTTCGCGGTGGTGGTGGAGGCGGTGGCGGAGTCACATTTTGAGTTGTATTGATAGGTTTTGGAACTGGAGCTGGTTTGGGTTGTGGGGCTGGCTTTGGAGTAGGTGGAGGTGTTGTTTGTTGAGTTTTAACGGGTGGTTTAGGAGCAGGCGGTGGAGTCGGTTTTTTTTCCACAATGGGTGGAGGAGGTGCCGGCTCCGGTTTGGGTGTTGGTTTTTCGACAATTACAGGAGCAGAGACTTTTTCCGGCGTATTGTCGGACGCGCCACCGCTTACACAAGCTGTATAAGTCAATGTTGCTATCAGAAGCAGTAGAGTATAAGTAAAACGTTGCATGTGTTCTATGATTTGAGGGCGAAGATAACGATATTAAGTTTAAGGCGAAGTTTAAGTTTAAATTGATTTCAAAAAATCATACAATTGTTTAATAATCATATTATTGGACATTAGAAATTAATTTCAAGACTAAAACTTGCGTTTTTACAACATGTATTATCAGACGTTACAGTTAAACAAAAGGCACACATTCCATGCCATTCATTGAGAAATTCCAAATAACAAATTCCAAATTCCAATTTGAGTGTATCTACCATGTGTCTATCTATCTTAACGAGGTGAATAACGAAAAAGTTAGTTGAAAAGAATATTTCTCAATAATTTGAATAAAAAACGGCATTAACCCTTAGGAAATCCTTAGCATTCCATTTAAATAAATCAAAAATCATCCAATCCAAAATCACGAAACCAAAAATCGTTGTACTTTTGTGTCAGATATGAAATTTACAATACACGCCACTGATGCAGCTTCGAGCGCACGTACAGGTACGATTGAGACGGCGCACGGCAGCATTCAAACTCCGATTTTCATGCCTGTCGGTACGGCGGGAACGGTCAAGGGGATTCATCAGCATGAGTTGAGGGAAGTGATTGAGGCACAGATAATTCTGGGGAATACTTACCATTTGTATCTGCGCCCCGGCATGGATATTTTGCAGCAGGCGGGTGGTTTGCATAAGTTCATTGCTTGGGAAAAGCCGATGCTGACGGATAGCGGCGGGTATCAGGTCTATTCGCTTAGTCACAGGCGCAAAATAAAAGAAGAAGGCGTGACTTTTCAATCTCATATCGACGGTTCGCGGCACTTTTTTACCCCTGAAAATGTGATGGATGTTCAACGTCAAATCGGCGCGGATATTATCATGGCATTCGACGAATGTACGCCCTACCCTTGCGAATACAAATATGCCAAAGATTCGATGGAAATGACACATCGTTGGCTCAAACGCTGCTGTGACCACTTTGATACCACCGAAGGATTATACGGCTACGAACAAACTCTTTTCCCTATCGTACAGGGCAGTACATATATGGATTTGCGCCGACAATCCGCCGAAACGATTGCGTCAATGGAACGCGAAGGCAATGCCATCGGTGGCTTATCCGTAGGCGAACCCGCAGAGATGATGTACGAAACTACGGAAGTCGTATGCGGCATTTTACCAAAAGATAAACCGCGTTATTTGATGGGAGTCGGTACGCCAGTCAATTTGCTGGAATGTATTGCTTTGGGTGTCGATATGTTTGATTGTGTATTGCCTTCTCGTAATGCACGACACGGGCTTTTATACACATCCGAAGGCATTATCAATATAAAAAATAAAAAATGGGCGGATGATTTCAGTCCCATAGATACCAATGGTGCTTGCCCCACAAGCCGCCACCACACGAAGGCATATTTGAGACATTTGATTCACTCTAAAGAACTGCTCGGCTCGCAAATCGCCACTTTGCACAACCTAAGTTTTTACCTCTGGCTGATGAGCGAAGCAAGACAACATATCGCCGATGGCGATTTTTTATCATGGAAAAATACAATGGTTAAAAAGCTGACACAAAGGCTTTAAATTAGTCCATAGTCGATAGTTTTACTTTTTTTGCTACGCAAAAAAAATGACTCACGACCGCCTATGGACTATGGACTATCAACTATCGACTGCATTTATGCTAAAAACATTAGATAGATATATTATAAAAAAATACTTGACGACATTTTTCTTTGTCGTCCTGATATTTACGTTGATAGCGGTGGTCATTGATTTTAGTGAAAAAATCGACGACCTGATACAGGATGAAATCCCTGCCGGGTCGATTTTTACAGAGTACTACTTACCATTTATGCCCTACATCAATGGCTTATTGTGGCCCCTCTATGCGCTGATTACAACCATATTTTTTACCTCGCGCATGGCGTACAATTCCGAAATTATTTCGATGATGGGCGGTGGGATGAATTTTTATCGTCTGGCAATGCCATATATGTTGTCGGCGGCATTGATTGCGGGGCTGCATTTCTATGGAAATCATTATTTGATACCCGAAGGAAATAAGAATCGAACCTTGTTTGAAAATACTTATGTTTGGAAAAATAATTTTGATAATAAAACCAAAAATATCCACTTGTTTTTAGATGAAAATTCCAAAATGTATGCCCGCCGATTTAGCCGGCGCGATACGGTCTGTTATGATTTTACATTAGAAAATTTTAAGGATAATAAATTGATTTCCAAACTATCATCACCACGTACCGAGTGGCAAGGCAAGACGAGAACTTGGCTCGTTCGAGACTACCGCCTTCGCGAATTTGACGGAACAGATGAAAAACTCACTTTCGGAAAAAAACTTGATACCCTCCTAAATTTTACCCCCGACGACATCGAACGACGCGACAATCTCAAGGAAGCTATGAACACGCCCGAATTGCGCGTATTCATACGGCGCGAGCGCGAGCGCGGAGCAGCCAATTTTGAAAAATACGAAGTAGAACTTCACCGTCGCAGTGCCGAACCTTTTACGATATTTATCCTAACACTTATTGGTTTGGCAGTAGCTTCGCGTAAGGTGCGCGGGGGGATGGGCTTACACCTCGCATTGGGCGCAGGCTTAGGCGGTACGTATATTTTCCTATCCAAATTTTCGACCACCTTCTCTACCAATGCCGGCTTATCGCCACAACTTGGCGTATGGATTCCCAATTTAATATTTATGGCAGTAACATTGTTTTTGATTTCGAGAGCACAGAAATAGGGGCAGATTGTGTGATTGTATGATTGTATGATTGCTGAATTGTTATTATCTTTTTTGCAAAGCAAAGAAACGCATTAATTTGGCGTTATTAGTTATTAGTCAATATATTGTGAGCATTAGATCGTGAAAAACAGCAATTTCTCATATGGAGAATTAAAAGTGTCGTTAGACACGAAACCATTTGGTAGCCCCGATTTGAAAATCGGGGCTACCAAATCGGTCATGCCTAATGGCATTATTTCAAATGAGAAATTGCTGCGTGAAAAAGATCATTGATTTTTATAAGAGATTATAGCTAAATATTGTATTTTTTAATATTTAATCTTCGATTTATATCGAACCGTAGTTTTCTGTTATAATTTTATCCATTTCGAAAAAGGGGAGCTTTTTCAAAGCGGATAGTTCACAACTAAAATAACCAATCAACCAATCAACTAATTACTAACCCCAAATTACTAATCACACAATTTTACAATCAAACAATCACAACAATCACACAATAAATGACTAATTTTACAAAAAATAAAACACACAAATCATGTTGCATGCTTATAAAGTATTGATTATTAGTTTTTTAGGGCTTTCGATGCTAATGGTTTCCTGCAAAGGAGGACAATCAGAAAGTACCAAAACTACAAGCCCCGCAACACAAAAAGCTACACTTCCCGTACCACCGACAGATTTTCTGCAAGATATTTATGAAAGGGTAGATTATGTTGATTTTATTTTTGATAAAACTAATTTCAGTATCAGCGTGACGGATAAAGCTAATGCCCAACGCAATGTGACCTATCTCTCACAAAGTGCCGTAGAAGATGTAAATTGTACACCTTATATGGGGCGTATGTACTTCAATTCGGAGGGCGTAGGAATTGCGACAGCACAAATGCACTATAGCGACGGTTGCAAATACTTTATTTTCGTAGATTCAAAACAGCGTCCCAAATATGCTTGCCTAATGTCAGAGGCAGCACTGGCCTTCTTTGAAAATATTTTTAATCGGGTACAGGCACAATAACAATGCTACAATGCGATAATGATGAAGTGCGACAATATTAATGAGTGAATTTTGAATAAATAGTATATTCGTTTTTTATTGTATTGATAATCAATTGTTTAGAGCGATTTGTAGTTTGCGTATTTTCAAAAAAAACTATGAACCATAAACTGAAAACTATGAACTAATAATGCAACACTTGTTACTATTTTTTCGTAAAAAAATAAAAAAATGCCCTAAATGGAACTTTTCCTTGATAAGTTGTTGTTATATTTGTCAGGGAATTCCAAATTCCAAACACTAAATCCCAATCAATGATATCCTGTTTAGGAACGCGAAATAAATAAATTTGCTTTCTTGACGGAGAGAGTTTGTTTTCAGTTTGGGCTTTGAAACCCGCATAAATGTTGATATTTTCTCCCGATAGCTATCGGGATTAAAGTGCAAAATGAGGACAAAATATCCTGTCAAGATGGTAAAGTTATTTTTTTCGTGTTCCTCATTTGGAATTTGGAATTTAAAATTTGGAATTTACGCCAGTTTGGTGTATTTATTTTTTTCATTTAAAAATTCAATATTGGCAAGAAGACAAAGAAGACCAAGACGGCCTGAAAAGCCGCGATTTCGTATTAATCACCAAATCAGAGTGCCTAAAATCCGCCTTGTAGGGGACAACCTCGGCGCAATTAGTGATACTGTAGGTAGAGAAATCAAATCTGATATTTACTCAACAAAAGAAGCCCTGAAAATGGCAAATGCCATGGAGATGGATTTGATTGAAATCTCTCCTAAAGCAGACCCGCCTGTATGTCGTATCACGGACTACAAAAAATTCCTTTTCGATAAGAAAAAGAAAGAAAAAGAGATGAAAGCCAAGACGGTAAAAACCGTCATTAAGGAAATTCGCTTTGGACCGAATACAGATGACCACGACTTTAATTTTAAGGCTCGGCATGCCGAAAGGTTTCTGAAAGATGGTGCAAAGGTGAAAGCCTATGTGCATTTTCGTGGGCGTACCATCGTCTTCAAAGAACGTGGTGAAGTCTTGCTATTACGTTTTGTAAAATACTTGGAAGAATTTGGTACAATAGAATCAATGCCACGCATGGAAGGTCGCCGAATGTTTGTGATGATTGCTCCTAAAAAGTCGGCACTCAAGGCATCGAAAAAAGCTAAATCTACGGAATCCAAATCAGAAAAAAAGAAAGGGAAACCGGACGCTGAAGCACCAAAGGAACAACCTGCTATAGAAGCAAAGGAGACGCCTGATACTAAAGCAGACAAGTCTTGATTTGATGTAATAAATAAATACCATATGTTAAAAATATGGTCACAAATATATTACTCCGTTTTTGTAATGAAGGCGGAGTTTTTTTATTTAGTGTGTTGATAGTCTAATAATTAGAGAATATTGGAAGTAATTCACAGCAATTTCCGGTTTGGCAATTTTATGGCTTTGAAGTCTTGGTAACTTAGTGAATATTACTGTAACGCAATAATCGCTATTGCTGATTTTCAATAAGTTATGATTTTCATGCCATTTGATTTTCACACAAATCTGTCGTTAAATTTCCAAACCGGAAACTGCTACATTTGATTTTTATACAAATCTGCCGTTAAATTTCCAAACCGGAAACTGCTGAGTAATTCAAAGGAAATGGCGGTGTTAAAAATAGTTTAATTATTAATGTCACTGAAAATCGTATATAATTTTTCATTTTATACAAAAAAATAACACAGTTTTGTTCCAAAGCTATTGATTTTATCCTATTTTTATCCGTAATTGCGCCTTTGAAAAAATCCACACCTCTTGCCTATATCTTTTGACGCAAGAAAATTTTAAATATATTATTCTATTTAGGGTTACAAAACCCACTTAAATGCGTCCTAATTGCATCCAATTTAGCATTAAATTGGTCTTATAACCAGCAATATGTTCGCCAAATGAAAAATTGATAATTGAGCGTTGATAATTATTTTATTTAAATATCTGTAAATACATCATTTTAATTGTATTATAAATAACAATTTTGAATTAATTGCCAATTATTCATTCTCAATTTGACGAAGAAATTGGTGTCTTATAATTCGCTGAAAGCGAATTGATTATTGAACTTATCCGCGATAACTATCGGGATAAATTTGTACTTGTTTGTTCACTTAGGAACGCGAAAAAAATAACTTTACCATTTCGACGAGATTATTTTGTGCTTTCCCGATAGCTATCGGGATTCTCTTGGAAACGGGCGTCCCGAAAGCTTTCGGGATAACTGTTTTCAAGGGGAAAAATAAGGGCAAAAGAAGCCGTCCAAATAGTGAAGTTATTATTTGAACGTTCCTTACTCACATCCTGCAAAATTTATTTTATGAAGAAAATATACACCCCTGTGATATTGTTTTTGCTGTTGTTATCCCATGCGACTTTCGCTACGGATAATTATTATCATTCATCCAATGAAAATCCGCCATGTACAGCAGAAATTATCACACCGGACCAATTAGAAATTTGTGATAACTTTTATCAAGTAATCGCCACACCTCCTGAAACGGGTGAATCAGGAATGTGGACAGGACCTACAAATACTAGTTTTGCTGACCCTATGGCGGCTACAACATTTATAACCAACTTGAATGCCGGTCCGAATGTTGTAATTTGGAGCATATTCGACAGTTCAGGTGCCATATGCAGTTCCGCCCAAATTAGTATTACCAACAGTGAGGTGGAAACTACGCCCATCATCACAACGATGAACAACTCCGAAGTTTGTGATGAAAACAACTTTACAGTCACAGCCGATGGACTATTATTGATGGATGAAGTAGGTTCGTGGTCTTCAGACAATCCGAATGTGACATTTAGTGACCCTAGTGCTTTGGTAACGACCGCCAATAATCTTGGGCCCGGCAACAACGTCATTTTTTGGACTATCTCTAACGGTACTTGCGAAGTCAACCCCGCGTCCATCACTGTCATCAATAATGAAGTGGTCACTACGGCAGCTATTGAGTTCTTTTCTGCCGAAGAAAGTTGTGTGACAAATGGTTTCGACGAGCTATTTGCCAACATTTCTGACCCCGACAACCAACTCGTTCCGGGTGAAATCGGTACATGGACAGGACCTTCTCCGGATGTTACCTTCTCACCAAATTCAGAAGCACCTACCGTGAATGGTTTATTACCGGGAGATAATATACTCATCTGGACGATAAGCAGAGGTATTTGCCCTACTAACTCCGACACCATTATTATCACAAATAATGAACCGAATAATGTCAACATTAATATAAGTGATAGTGACACATCCGCTTGTGCCGATGATGCGCTCAATCTCGTCGCTGACCCACCCAATGCCGACCAAACAGGTATGTGGACAGGTCCGGCAGATGCAATGTTTGAGCCTAACGCCAATTCATCCACAGTAAGCGTAACAGGCACACCACCGGGCACGCATAATTTTTACTGGACATTGACGCAGGGCGGTTGCGACCTTTCCGATTCTATTCAGGTAGAAATATTTCCCCAACCTGTTGGTACTTATCAGGTGAATAATACAAGCACCGTTGGCGGAAATGACGGTTCTATTGATATTTGTGTGGAGAATGGTACACCACCATTTGACTTCGTATGGGAGCCGCTGACAGGAAACCTCACCACTACAAGCGACCCGGATTGTCCCGGACTTAGCTATAATATAGGTGGACTTGTGGCAGATTCTTATGTCGTTACGATAACGGATTCCAAAGGTTGTATTGATATTCTCGGTGACGGTAGCTCACCCGGTGATACTATTACCATTATGGATCCCGATTGTAGCGATTTTGACTTTGGTCTAATAACAAGTACCAACGAATCCTGCGACGAATCCGATGACGGTACTATCACCGTTGAAGTGCTAAATGCACAAGGAGATATTCTCTACTCCGTAGGAAATGTCAACGGCGTACCGGACGTAACGACCTCCGAAAATCCTTATACATTTGAAAATTTACCCGCAGGTGAATACAATTTATTTATCAGCGATGCACGACTGTGTACCGATTCGTACATTGGCAATCCGGTCATTATCACAGCACCTGCACCGCTTGTTGTCACTCCGACAGGTATTCCTACTGCCACTTTGGGTGGCGCAGATGGTGGTATTACTGTATGTACCGATGGCGGTACAGGTCCGTACACCGTTACATGGACGCCTGTGAATGGTGGTACTGTCAGTCCTGATGCCAACGCAAGTAATTGCGATGATAATCAAATTATTACGGGCTTGCCTGAAGGCGAATACGATGTCATGGTCGTAGATGCCAATGGTTGTGAATTTAATTCAAATGACATCACCGTAAACCCACCAATATGCGAAATATCCTTAGATGTTTCGGATATAGTTGTAACTAATGTATCTTGCAACGGCGAAAATGATGGTAGCATCACAATAGGTGGTGTGACCGATACACCACCACTCGAATATAGTATTACCGGTGAACCACCTTACTTCCCTAACAATGTTTTTGACAATCTCGCTCCGGGAAATTATCTGGTATTTATCAGAGACGGGCAAAACTGTACGGCAGGTCCGGTGAACATTGAAATTACAGAACCCGCTCCACTCAATACTACGGAATTAGTAATTGGTACGACCACCGTAGGTGGCAATGATGGTCAGATACAGCTTTGTATAGAAGGCGGTACACCACCCAGTACCGTAACATGGTCACCATCTGACGTAGGAAATGTAGGACCGGCAACAGACCCCAATTGCGATGGAGAAGTCCTTGCAGTTACAGAACTACCGGCAGGTATGTACACCGTTACGATAACAGATGCAAACGGTTGTATAGAAGTATTGGGAGATACCATTAGTGTTCCCGACCCTGAATGTACTTCTATTACAGAGGTCGTTTTTATGGACAATTCCTGCGGTGTCAGTCCAACAAATCCTTCTTTCGACGGTACTATTGAAGTGACTATCGTAGGAGATGCACCTGCACCTTACATAATAGATATAGGTTGTGGTGTCGATCCGATTACTACTGAGGAAATGACCTACACATTTACAGGTTTAGAACCTTGCAATTATGTGATACAAGTCACCTCGGCTGATAATTGTACCATTGGATTCAGCGGAAATCCCGTGACGATAGACGCCCCTGAAATATTAAGTGCGCCATTTACGCTTACAGAAACATCTACCATAAGCGGTAATGATGGAGAAATATGTCTGGAGCCTATGGGAGGTACGCCACCATATACGGTGACTATTTGCGGTCAAACGGCTATGCAAGGCGGTGCATGTAATGGATATTTCTTAGGCGGATTAATGACAGGTGACACCTGTAATGTACTCGTGCAAGATGCCAATTTGTGCGAATCTACGGGGGTATTATTCATCTCAGGACCCGATTGTTCCTCTTTTTCTGCCGAATTGGATGGTATGAATGGTGTCATGGGAAGCTGTGCAGAGTCGAATACAGGCGCGATAAATTTGAACGTAATGGGTGGTCTTGAACCTTACACATTTAATTGGAGTAATGGCGCGACTACAGAAGACGTATCAGGTCTGCCCGGCGGTACATACACCGTCACAGTAAGCGATGCACAAGAATGTGAGGTACTTATCGAAAGTATAGAGGTAGAAACATACGACCCCGTAGATGTAGAACTTGGTGTCACAGTAGATGGCATGTTCACCACAATGGGACCTTTCCAAATTGTAGATGACTCTATCGAATTAGGCATCGACATCAACTTTGATATAGCGTCTGCCATGTGGTCACCGCCGGATGGTTTGAGCGACCCGACCTCACCGAACCCAAGCGCATTGCCTTCTGAAACAACCACCTACACCGTAGAAATTACGACAATAGAAGGTTGTATGGCTACGGCAGAAATTACGATAGAAGCAGATGTAAGCATTGTTGTTCCGGGCGGTTTCACACCTAATGGTGATGGTAATAATGATACTTTCTACCCTGTCATTGATGGCAATGTAGATGTACTCGGATTTACCATCTGGAATAGATGGGGAGAAAAAATCTATGACAATCCTGCACCTCCCGGATGGGATGGTTTTTATAAATCAATAAAACAACCTTTGAGTACTTTCGTATATGTATTGGAGTACAAATTGCCGGGCAAAGACCCCGAAATACTCAAAGGAGATGTTGTATTAATAAGATAATTTTCAGTCGATAGTCGATAGTCCATAGACGATAGGCAGCCGTAAGTTCACGTTTGCCTATGGACTATGGACTGCGGACTATCGACTACAATTTAATATAAAAGAATGATAAAACCAATACTTCGTACCATTCTCATCCTGTTGGTTTGTTCGTTGGGAGTGTCCACGATGAATGCACAGGATATACATTATTCGCAATTTTATCAATCGCCAATGTCGCTCAACCCGTCATTGACGGGGCATATGCCTGCGAAATTTCGTGTCAATGGTATGTATCGCGATCAGTGGCCTCAAGTTCCCGTAGGTGGTACTACTTATCGCACCTATATGGTAGGCTTCGATGCGAATTTATTGCGTACCAAAGACCAATATAACTCACTCGGATTGGGAGTTTATCTGATGAATGATGAAAGTGGTGCAGGCAAACTCAACACCACGGAGGTCGTCCTTTCGGCTGCTTATCACCTTGATTTGCAAAGAAATATGAAATACTATATTTCGGTAGGTGTACAAGGGGGACTGATGAATAAGCGACTGGATGCAGAAGAAATCCTCTTTGGCAGTCAGATAGATGGCAATGGTGAACCTACACTTCCCAGCAATGAAATCTTCGACAATACGAGCATTTTTATGCCTGACCTCCGCTTTGGTTTGACCTTTGCGGCTTTCCCTTCACATAAAACACGGTATAAAATCGGTGTGGGGCTGTTCCACCTTTTACAACCTTCGGAGACTTTCGTCGGCATCCCAAATAAGTTGCCGCTTCGTATAGCTGCACACGCTGATGCACGTTTTGGCTTTGGTAGCAATGCACGCTTCGGTATTGAACCGAGAGCCTTTTTTCAGACACAAGCCAAAGCTATGGAACTCGTTCCCGGTTTACTATTTGATATTGGGATAGTAGATAAAGCATCTCTCTATCTTGGCGGCGAAATTCGCTTGGATGGTAGTGTAGATGGAGGTATCGCTACTGATGCAGGTATTGCCGTAATAGGACTCAGAATACTGGACTGGGATGTAGGCGTGAGCTACGATTTTAATATCTCATCACTAGATAATGCAACCAACGGACAAGGCGGTCTTGAACTTTCATTATTAAAAATATTCAGACGAGCATACAAAGTCGAGCCAATTCTTCCGGCTATCCGCTATAATTAATTTATTAATGAGTGAATTTTGAATGACTGAATGAGTGAATTATTTCAATGCGTCAATGCGTCAATGCTACAATGTTACAATGCGTTAATGAAGAAACATTGTCGCATTAACGCATTTTAGCATTATCGCATTATTTATTCACTCATTCAAAATTCACTCATTCACTCATTGTCAAATAAACAAAAACATGAATCAATTTATTCATAAAATTACATATATATTACTGATAATTTGTAGTGCGGGAATGCTTCAGGCTCAGGTTGGTTATGACCAATATACTTGGGAAGAAGACTTAGAACGCGCTACGGCTTTGCTTGAAGAATCAAGTTATTATAATGCCACCGAATATATTCAGAAAGTCATTGATGCCCGTCCTGACGAACTGCAATACGTTCAGTTATTAGCAGATACCTACAATAAGGCGCGTGATTACAACATGGCAGCACAGTATTATGGTATGCTGCTCGACTCAGCGGGTATGGACACTATTTTGGCTGCCCCTACCATGCGTTATGAGTACGCTCAAATGCTCAAACGAGATGGACGTTGCCGCGAAGCAATTGATGAGTTTAGTCAGTTTATAGATGATTTCAAGGGTACGCAAGAGGAAAAAGATGCCTACGATGCCAGAGTGAAAAATGAAATAGCGGGTTGCGAATTAGCTCTACAAGGACCAACGGATACAGATTATCCTGTTTTGGGCGATGTAAATGTACTTGAAGCGGGAATAGGTAGTGGTTACACCGAATTTGCGCCTTATCCGGCATATAATGACTACCTCATCTTTTCTTCGTTGGAAGCTGACGAATACATTTACACGAATATAGACAAAACAAAATCCAAAATTTATACGGCTAAAAAAGTGGATGACGCATGGGTGCAGCAAGATGAACTTGAAGGTCCGTTTAATAAAGTCGGTGAACACACCGGACATGGTACATACTCTTCCGATGGCAATAGTTTCTATTTTACGCGCTGTCCTTCTTTGGATAATAATTTGGTATTATGCCAAATATATTACAGCCGCAAGGAATTGGGGGAATGGACTGAACCTCAAATGCTTGGTCTTGAAGTCAATACAGACGGAGGAGAAAGCACGACGCCATTAATGGTGAATTTTGATGGAGAAGAAAGACTCTACTTTACTTCCGACAGAGACGGTACAGTAGGTGGAACGGATATTTGGTATGCTACGATGATCAGTGACAGTACGTTCACACAAGCTGTCAATCTTGGTAGAAATATCAATACCGTTGGTAACGAAACCACACCTTATGTGGCATTGGATAGAAATGACTCTTACCTGTATTTCAGTTCTGATTATCATCCGGGGTTTGGTGGTTACGATATATTTCGTTCGTCGCTGGACGGTAGTTTAGGTGATCCGGTCAATTTGGGTACAAAAATCAATACTGGTGCGGATGACATGTACTTCATCATGAATGAAGACCAAGACGAAGGTTTTATAGTCTCCAATCGGGGAGGAGCCACGCATGTAGATAATGCGACTTGCTGCGACAATATTTATCGCTTCGCGCCTGTACCGCCTACACCGCCTGCTATTACGATTAAGGGTACGATATGTGATGCAGATGATTATAATAAACCACCGCTTGAAGGCGTCGAAATTCGTTTATACGATGTGACGACGGGCGAAGATATTTTGGTCAAAAAAGCCGTCTCGAATCCTGAGTATAAATTTGAAGGTTTGGAAATCGAGAAAGATTATCTATTAGTTATCGACCAAGAAGGATATATTCCGGTGGAGCAACCTGTCAACACCAGAGGTATTGAAGATGACAAAGTTATCACCAAAGACATTTGTGTATCGAAGACGGGTATGATGGTCAATGGTACAGTCTATTCGGATGATGGTACAGATGTAGAAATCCTTCCGGGAGCTACGGTTACGCTTTATGAGGTGATGGAAGATGGTACATTGCGCGAAATTGAGTCAGTGATTTCTGATGAAAATGGTAATTATTCTTTCTTCTTACCGGAAGGAAAAGACTACCGTATAGTAGCGCGTAAAGATTGTTATCTCAATACAAGTACCGAAGATTTTACGACCAAAGGGCTTGATACACAAACGACGATAAATCGCGACATTTATATGAAATTGGATGCGCCGATTACCTATCGCTTAGATAATATTTATTACGATTTTGATAAAGCAAATCTGCGTCCTGAATCGGAAGTAGCATTGGACAAACTGCTCCGCCTACTTTACGATAATCCGCAATTGGAAATCGAACTTTCCTCACATACGGATAGTCGTGGGGGCAATCGCTACAATCAGAAACTCTCTGAGCGTCGCGCCAAAAGTGTAGTCGATTATCTCATCGGCAGAGGCATCACGCCGCAGCGTATGAAACCGGTGGGTTATGGTGAGCTAGTACCCATTGCACCTAACGAAAATCCTGATGGTTCGGATAATCCCGAAGGTCGTCAGTTGAATCGTCGTACAGAATTTAAGATTATTAGTAAATCGCCTTGTTATCCGGGTGGCTATTCGCCAAAATCGAAATAATGATGTGATAAGCAAAAAAATCACGTAGAGAAAATTCTTGAATTTTCTCTACGCAATACAAAATAAAAAAGCCTCCGACCAAGTCGGAGGCTTTTTTTTGCCCATACCCAAAACTTGGTGGTGTTCGACAAAAATAGGGTGAGCAATTATACGCGAGTCGCAAGGCGAATTCCTTTGCTGAACATGGATATTTGAGGATTAAAACACCCATTTTTACACAAAAACATTCGCCTTGCGACTATTCCCTATTTACTCGAACACCTCCTGTTTTTTGCCTCATTAGCAAAAAAAAACAATTCAAAATTTTAATTAAATCTAATTCTGTCTTGATACTTATTTTTATTTAAAATAGTTCTAAAAAGGCACGTTTATCAGGAAAACGCTAGACACTCATTAGATAATAATGTTAAAACATTTAAATTTGGCGAAGAATAAATGGTCAATAGTCCATAGTCAATAGTCCATAGGTAGGCATATCTCGCATTTCACCTATCGACTATCGACTGCCTGCTATCGACTAAAAAGACATTTTTTTTATGTGGCTAATCAATCTACTTACTTCTTCCATTGGCAAGAAAGTCATTATGAGTCTTACGGGCTTATTTTTATGCAGTTTCCTTCTCATACATCTACTAGGTAATCTGCAATTGCTGTCTTCCGATGGTACGGCGTTCAATGA
>Ga0209186_1001240_pt1 | contig 19197 bp, 7 predicted proteins | sample SidtaG_FD_187426 | JGI IMG/M metagenome (GOLD analysis project Ga0209186, IMG submission 187426) | Marine algal microbial communities from Sidmouth, United Kingdom - Sidmouth_Male2 metaG (SPAdes) (version 2) | ecosystem: Host-associated > Algae > Red algae > Unclassified | place: Sidmouth, United...
AGGGAGTGCTCGCTCTTCAACGTCCATTTTGGCAAATGCTGAAACGGTTGAGCTCTTAAGCAATGCCTTGTGGGTAGCCGGTGATTTCATCAGCCTTTCCGCGCAGGGATTGCTGCAAAACCAGGGTAGTATTGTCGCAAGCGGGTTGGTGTCTTTGGACGGCGACGTCATCGGAAATTCGGGTTTCGTACAGGCGGGGTCGTTGGATGAGGCGGGAGGCCTTTTGCCTGATGGGACAATATATCTAACCGGCCGGCAGATCGGGAATGCGCCGTCCGGCGTCGTTTCAGCTGGGGGTATCTCCATCTTGGCCGGCGAGCTGCTGAATAACGCCGGAATGATCGTTGGTGGCGACTACCTGGATGTGGATACAGACGTTTTAGATAATTCAGGGGATTTGGGGAGTCAGAACGAGCTAACCGTCCTGGCCACGTCCGGTCAAAATGCAGGTCAAATATTTGCCCGAAACGCGATTATTGACCTCGATCAAACATTTTTAAATCTGGGCCGCTTGACCGGGGCTGACTATTTGGACGTCTTTGCGGATACATTAACTAACAACGGGGCTATTCTGTCAAACGGTAGCGCTTATATTGAGGCTGCTGACCTGCTCAATGGTTCTGATGGTGTTGTGCAGGCAAGTTTCTTGGATGTTTCAGTCGCTAATCCGTTTGTGAATGACGGTGTGGTTATGGGAATTTACGCCCTAAACCTGCTCACGCCCTCAATCGATAATCGAGGTGCCATAATCGCCGGAGTCCAAGGCGTCGTTACGGACTTGGATCTTTCGCTGGAAAGCTTGACGAATACAGGTTTGCTTCAAGCGACTGGCGGGTTGGTTTTAGATGTCGAAGATTTTGTTTCGACTGCCGGGGTCATTCAAGCTGGCGGCCCACTGGCGATAGAGACGGGCGCGTTGAGTGTTTTGACAAATGGAGCCATTCGGTCGCAAGCCGATGCTTATATCAATGTTTCGGGTCTCTTGAGTCTGGGGGCCGGCGTTGTCGATGAAAATGGGGAAACGAACGGAGGGGCGATCACCGCTGCAACTCTCTCCGTCTTGGCGGATCAAATTGATGCGGAGGCAAACTCTGTCATATCGGCGGCGCTGTCTGTAGATGTCGTGACTGAGGGATCCGCCTCAATTGGCGGACTCCTGAGCGCGCAAACAACAACATTGATTGCAGATAGTCTTAATGTTGGCTCGGAAGGGTCAATTGAAGGCTATGACGTTATCGTCAATATTGACAGCCTGTTAGAATCCCAAGGTAGCTTCAACGGAAACACGCTTTCCCTAAACGCGGGTCAATATATCGGCGGCGAGACGTCCGACGTTTATGCGCAAACGTCCATCGCTTTGACCGCCATGACGATTGACAATGCCGGCTTGTTCTATGTCTTGGCGGCAGAGACTGACAACGGTCTAATCACTCTGACAGCGGACTCTATCACGAACAGCGGCGATATCATTGCGTCGTCGGCGGCGGGGCTGTCCGAAATTGTCATCATGTCAGATGTTGATGTTATCAACTCAGGCGTTTTTCAAGCCAGTGGTGATTTAACTTTGGAGACGGGCGCGCTTGTCAACACAGGCTTGATAATCAGTGAGTCCCTTCTCGACGTTATGGCGGATAACTACACTGACGGCCTGGATAGTTTGCTTTACAGCGTCGGCGGCACGGACATGCAGATTGCCAACGAGGCAAGTGTCTATGGTTCGGTCGCGTCCGAAGGTGACATCCTCATTAACGCTGACACACTTTGGGTTGGGTTTGGGGGAAGTGTCGCAACTTCAGAAAATCTGACGATTGAAACAGCATTTACCGGTCTTGAAACCGGGTTTAGTCAGGACGTCGTTGAAGGCGAGACGGTCATTACAAGGGCGGTCATTCAGGGCGGCAACATAAATCTCGATTCAGACAGTTTCGAAATCGGTAGCGGTGCGCTTGTGAGTGCTCTCAGTAATTTAAATGTGGCGCTTTCTCAGGACTCTGAAATTGCTAGTGCTCTCGCATCCGGCGGTGATTTCACTTTATTCATCGATGGCGGGGATTTGGCGCTGACGGAGACCGGCGCGTTGCAGGCTGCATCGCTCCTACAGCTCACCGCCGACAATGTGAGCAATCAGGGCCTTATTTCCGGCAGCCAGATTGAACTCCTGACGGGGGATTTGATAAACACGATCGCAGCAGGGGCTACTGCAGATACATCCGGGCTATTGGTTGCAGATACGGCCATGACGCTTCTTCTGTCCGGGGGGCTGAGCAATAGCGGAACGATCGCCGTTCAAGATAGCGCGGGGACCGGGGCGGCCTTTCTTCTCGTCTCTACGCCCGATGTCACCAATCTAGCTGGTGGCCAAATTTACTCTGCCGGCAGCCTAACGCTCGCAGGAACCAATATAATGACCGCCGGAGGTGCGCTTGACGTTCAGGCCTTGTCAGATCTTATCCGCAACGACGCTGCAATCTCCATCGATGTAAATGACACGACCAATTTAAATAATGCCGGCGTCATTAGCTCGGGAGGCAATCTGGTTTTGCTAACAAATGCGCTGGAGACCAGCGGCGGCCTACAAAGCGGCGGGGATATCGACGTGCTTGTGAATGCTGATTTCTCCAACGAAGGCTTAATCATCAGCGCGGGCACCGGGACCTATGTTCTGCTGGGCGCCGGCGTAAATGCCGGAGACATCGTCGCGGGCCAATCGGCCGTGCCGGCGATTGATGATCAAGCCGCGATCGCTGAGATAGCTTCGAGTCTTACTTTGAGCAGCCAAAATCAAAATCTTCTGATCCAGCAGAATGGGCGTTTAGCGGCCATCGGAGATTTGGATGTCTATTTGGGTGTCGGGTCGTTAGAATTGGCTGACGGTGACGGTATTGCTGGTACAGATATCATCGGCGGAACCTTATCCGGACGGAACGTTGTCATTTTTGCGAATGCATTGGATGTGGGCGCCGAATCTACCGTGGCTGCAAATTCAGCGCTGATCATACAGATCGCCGCAGACCTCACGAACGGCGGTGCAATTGTATCTCAGGGGAACGGATCAATCGACGCTGCTACGCTGGAGAATGAGTCGGGCGCGGCGATCCAATTCTCCGGGACGGGAACATTAGATTTTGACGGATCCCTCACGAATGCGGGTCAGATTATCGGGAATAGTTTAGATATTGCCGCAGCGAGCTTGGCGAATGACGCAGGCGGTTTGGTCGCTGTCGCTCTGGATGAAAGCGGCTTGAGCGGGGCGCTGAATGTGAACCTGAGCTCGGGACTGACAAACCAAGGCGGTTTCGTGAATGAGGGCGGCGCTATAACGGTGATAGCCGAGTCTTTGGTGCAAGAAGCCAGCGCCTTTATGATCGCAGGTTCTCAGATTGAGGCCGGTTCGACCGTAGCCGCAGATCTCACAATCCAAGTCGCGCAAGACGTGCTTAATCGCGGTCTGTTGCAAAGTACGCGCGGCGTGGCTGTGAACGCGCAAAACTACTCTGACGTCCAAGCCATAGTTGCCGGGCAAGTGACTCAAGTGGAAAATTCACAAGGCGTGTTTGTCGATGCAAGAGGCGCGATTGTAGCGGGATCTGATTTGGACTTACTCCTTTCCGGCGATGCCGAAATCACAGGCCAGGTCGCTGCTGGCGGCGATTTGAATCTGGCCGCGACATCCTTGACCATAGGTGGGGCCGGGGCCTTGGCAGCCTCCGGTGCAGCAGAGATAGCCCTAACAAATGATTTGGTTATGCGGAGCCTTGTGGATGGTAATGGAGCTCTCATTTTGGGTGAAGATGATAATCCGAGCGGCGCAATTATTCAGGCTGGAAACTTTATCCTCTCCGCGCGCGGTTTGGATATGGAAACCGGGTCTGTGATCTACGGCGCTGCTACGGATGGATCAGTTTCCAGTATCAGCCTGTCAGGCTCCGCAACTCATTCAATTTGGGGCCAAATTATCACGGCTCATGATTTAAGCTTTGAAGCCGAGTCAATCGATCTTGGCCCGACGGGCGGCTTGAGGTCAGGCGGCAATTTCAATTTAGTCGTCTCCACTGATTTGGTCATTTCCGGTTTGGTGGCGGCAGGAGACGATTTAGCGGTGACGGCGCTCAGCCTGGTTACGACAGAAACTGGGACCTTGGCAGGAGACACCGTGGCGGTAAATCTCGACGGAGATTTCACCCATAGCGGGAGAATTCTCGCGGTTGAACCAACTGATGAGGTCACATTGGTGACCGGCAATGACCTTAATAATGCCATCGTCCTGACAATTGGCGGGGCCATGACGCAAAACGGAACAATTGCAGGGGATAGCATTGATATCTCATCTACTGATTTTACGGCAGGGGCGGGCAGTTTTCTTCAGGCGAGTTTTGGCGATATTGACATAGCGCTCGGAACCGGAGCGTTTGAAAATCTCGGGACAATTTATGCCAATGGCGATCTAACTGTCACGGCAGGCACAATCAACATCATGCAGACCGGGGTTGGAGCAGACTCTGTCAGGGGCGTGATGGCCGGTAATAACGTGGAGCTCACGAGTTCGGATAGCTTTGATAATGCCGGAGCGATTTCCGGCGTCGATATTGAGCTGACGGGAACTTCATATGAGGGCACCGAAACAAGCGTAGTTCAAGCCATCGGCGGCGACCTGGTGATTTCTGTTGCGAATGACATCAGTAATGCCGGAACACTTGCCGCCGCTATGGATGCGGGCGGGCAAGGCGGTTTAGTAAGTCTCTCAGCCAACAATATCACACATGGTGTTCTTGGAAATGATATAAATGAGAGTGCAGTCTTGTCTGCGGCATTCGTTGAGATTACCGCAACGGGAACGGCGACCAATTATGGACGCATTTTTGCGAGTGAGCCTCTTGGTGCTGGCGACGTTGCTGTAAATCTCAACTCAAACACCGTGACGGTTTCGTCCGGAGACGGCATTTACAATCACGGTTATATTGTCGGCGATGCAGTGACATTAGTGGGTCCGAGATATGAAGGCTTTGAGGCCAGCTATGTTCAAGCGGCTGCGGGGGACATAACCTATAATGAAGCCGCCGGGACATTCTATAATGCCGGGACAATGAGCGCAGCGCGTTTTGAAGGTGAAGCCACGGGCGGCTTGGTCAGCCTTGCGGCAAACGAAATATTCAATGGGCTTCTTGCCGCCGGATCAGGTCAAACAGTCGACACGGCAACGATTACCGGCGTCAATATTTCTGCCGCCAGTGCGACTGACCTTGAAAACGGAGGACGTCTCATTGCGCTGGAAGGGTCTGAAACCGGGACTGATGCGAACGGCGATGATTTCGAATTTACACCGAATCATGTCTCCAACGACATTAGTCTTTCTGCGAGCGGAACTGTCCTGAATTCGGGCCTAATCCTTTCAGACAATATTCTTGTTGATGCAGCCAGTTTTGAAAATGTGATTGCGGGCCTAATCTCTGCTTCGGCAGGTAACCTCGTCATTGATACCGGCGCGAACGGAACAATTTATAATGCCGGGACCTTGGCGGCAAGTTTCTACATTCCGCCGAGCGGGGACCTTACCGCTATCGACTTGGAGACGGGCCAAGTTGTTTTGATTGCTGCGAGTGTGGATAATCAAGTCTATGACGATGTTGCTAATGAAGGCGGATTTATCACAGCAACCGGAAATGTTATCTTCGCACAGGACGGGGTTCAAACGAGCTTTTTTGAAAACTTGGGCCGAGTTAACGCCGGCGGCCTGTCCTTCGCGGGTGATGAATTCGTCAACATCGGATTGGTTGATTTGGCCGGTAGCCTCGACGTTTCGGCAGACTTATTCGACAATACAGGCGTCATCAATGCCGCATATGTGACACTGGCCTTCACTGACCCTGCTTATAATTTAGGGACATTAAATGCGGCGCAGCTTCTGGACATAAGCTATGGCGGCACTCTCAGTGTCGACTCTGACTTGACGTCAGGCGGATTGACGGTGCTAAATGTTGGCGGCCTACACGTTGAGGCCGGCGGAACCGTGAGCTCGGTCAGCATTCTGATAAATGCGGATGGTTTTGAAGAAACTTATGGTTCGGCGGGGGAGCTGACCTCGGTCACTTACGGCGCTGGGGACGCGTTGATTGAAGGCACGATCGAAGCCATTGCGAACGGCGAATGCCAGATATGTGATCTCTCAAACATTGCCGAAGGCCTTGTCGCGGTCACCGGATTTAACCACGTTGATGTCAGTGGCGGCGCCATTAATTCTGCCGGGTCGCCTGACGGATATGTCTCCCTTACGGCAGCGGCTCTTTCAAATTCAGGCACGATTGAGAGCTCCGGTTCCGTCTTTATTGACCTGGCCGGAAATGGTGTGCCTGACCTTGTAAATATTGGCGGGACCAACATCCCTCTCGCGGGTACTGATCCGACCCTTGCGAACCTTTCCTACGCCGTCGGCGCTCCTGTCATTTCGAGTGCGTTCCAAAGCGGCGCGTTGGCCATAAATGCCGGCGATTCCGGAATGTTGGTCAATGCCGGGACAATAGTCGCGGGCGCAGATATTGTCTTGGATGCGGACGCTGTTTCCAACTCTCAAGCGGCTGGTATTTCGGCAGGGGGTCTTCTATATGCCGAAATCCGGGATGATTTAGACACCGTCAGCAGGGGCCTATCGGGGGCAATAATCTCGGCCAATATAGATCAAGTCTACGGATCTGACCTGGACGGCTTTGACGCGACCGAGGCGCTGTATCTAACATTGCGCGGCGGCGGATATAGCTTTGATGATGCGCTGAGCCTAACGGCGGACACTGTTATTCAAACGTCCGGTCACATTGCGGTAAATGCCGACATTACGGCGGCCGGCGATATTACGCTCATTTCTGGCGGTGATTATTATCAGGCTGACGGCATCGTCAACAGCGCTGGCGACATCTTTTTCCAGGCACTCGGCTTTATATACAACAATAGTACGATCGAGAGCACCGGGGGCGACATCACCTTGATTGCGGCGCAATTATTCAATGTCCGGGGCGCGGGTGGAACTTCAGGTCCGGCCGGAGGCGGTAATACTGGCGGCGGCAACACCGGCGGTGGTGGCGGTAATACTGGCGGCGGCGGTGGCGGCGGTGGGTCTTTTGATGATGGCCAAAATCAAGCCGCGAATAAAGCTGATAGCGTAACTGGGCAAATGCTCGAAACCGGCCCGCTTATTGAAACGGCCGACTATGTCGCTGTAACCGCAATCGGCGTGAATGTGCCTGGCGGACAGAAAGTTATTGAGAGACAAGCCAGTCAATCCTCAAACAATGAAGCTGATACAATTGGCGAGGGCGGCGGTGGCGGCGGATTACCCGGTGGCGGAACAGGAGGATCTACAGACGACACTGGAGGTTCAACTGATGATACAGGCGGCGCCGCTGATGGCGGCACAGCCGGTGACGATACAACCGATGATAACGCAGCTGGAGACGGCACTACTGGAGACGGCACTACTGGCGGAGATACATCTGGTGGTGATACGACCGCGCCGCCAGATGTCCCGGTCATTCCCGTAATCCCAACTGACCCATCAGATCCCATTGTCATCCCTGTGATTGATCAAGGCGTCATTCGGGCCATTGGTGACGTGACAATCGTCACGAGTGATTTGATAAATGACGCTGCAGACATCATTGCGGTACAAGACATTTTGATTTTTGGACCGGAAACTGGCGGCGGAAATGTATACAATGCTGCGGGCACAATACAGGCTCTCGCTGACGTTATTATTTCCATCGAAGGGGACCTTGTAAACACAGGGTTACTTGAGGCAGGCGGCGCTCTGAACATCAGCGCGGCAAATGTGTTCAACGGAACGTCCGCTGCCTCGCCATTTGGGGTCGCCCCGCTTTCCATCGGGTTTGAAGGTTTAGATATTTCAAATGTACTGGGTGATCTCGGTATTGATCCGGCAGAATTTGTGGCTGTCGAAATAGAGGGCCCCGAAATCGTAGCGATTGACCCATCGCTCTTTGCCGGCGAGTTGGACTTTGATTTTGACTTATTCGGATTTGACGGTCTTGCATTTGAAGCAGACCTGTCTCTTGGCGGCAGCCCCGGGTTCTCGCAGCAACTGGCCGCAACATCGGATTTCGCCACTCCGAATTTTCAAGATACGAGCAGTCCGGCGGGCCTCTTTGGCGTCGATTTCGCTCCTGTTGGAACTGCGGTTACGAACTCTACACCGGATGTGCCGACCTCCCAGCAAGGTCTTGGCGCTCTGGCTGGCTTATTGGACGGTGATTTGAACTTTGCGGCTATCACGCCGGACGCTCTTCCCGGAGCATTGCCTCTTAATATCGATGCGCCTCAGCCCGGCAGTGCACCTGTCATTCCAATTATGGACGGGTTTGATGATGCGGTTGGAGCCACTGATCCTGATTTGGCAACCGATGATCTTGGCGTGGACGGCATCGCCGTTCCGGACCCTGACGATATAAATGGCGCTAACCAAATTCTTGACGGGACCACCGAGTTCCTAGCCTTTATCGACGGCCTGACGTCTTTGGACGATCTGGGCCAGCCGGTCGCCATCACGCCGGAGGCTCCGGGACTTTCTGCGGCGATAGGCGAATTGACGGATGCCGAACTCGCGGAAGTCTTAAATATAGAATTTGATAACGCGCTGGAAGAGGCCTTGGACGAGGAACAGCGCCGCCGCGAATATGAGACCTATGTCCAAGACGGGGTCAATCTCGCCAATTACCTGGGTCTTGGCCAAGGCGAACGCCCAACTGATGCTCAGCTGGCGATGCTGGACAGTCCGATCATTCTCATGGTGACGAATGGTAACGGCAACCTCGTGCCCGAAATCTTTATGCCGGAAGGCGACGGACTCGACACTGTTCGCAGCGCGCCTGGCGCCATGATTGGCTCTGACGTATATATCACGGCCACCGGTGACGTGGTGAACTATGGCGGCGTCGCCGCTCAAGCCCAACTGTTGATCGATGCCGCGGGTTCGATTTCAAACTTCGGCGGCGGCGTTAACGAGGCACGGGGTTTATATCAAACTGCGGCGGGCACACTATCGGGCGGCGTTGTGAGTCTTGATGCAGGCCTCGACCTTTTAAACCGCGGCGGCAATATTCTGGGAGCAAACTACCTTTCCCTGACGGCTGGGAATGACATCATTAACCAGGCTGTGAATACAAGTTTCATCCTGACAGAGGCTGATGGGTGCCGGGGTAAGGCCTGCGGCCGAAGTGTCCGCGATTTCGCAATGGCTCAAATCAGTTCCGGCGGTGAGCTCTACATGGATGCGGGAAATGACATCCTCAATACCGCCTCATATATCGGCGGCTACGATGCCGTTACGCTTATCGCGGGCAATGACATAATCAACGAAGCCCTGACCACCAAGTTCGTGCTTCGAGATTATAAGAAGAAAAAGCTCTTCGGTAAGAAAGTCGATTATGCAGAAGATGCCATCATTGCCTCAGGCGTGGTGCAGAGCTTTGCAGATGACGTCATCCTTTCTGCTGGCCGCGATATCAATATTGTCGGATCACAAGTTCATGCTCTCTCAGAAGGGAGCCTAACCTATGCGCAAGCCGGACGCGATATTCTGCTCGACGCCGTTGAGATTGAGCTGAAATTCAAGAAGAAGAAAAGCGGCCTGTTTACGGGCGGATCGCTCTATTCCAATAATTCCAAAAAATGGAATGATTATAATGTCGCCTTGGCTGAGGTAACAGGCTTTGACGTTGAGTTGGATGCAGGCCGAGACATCACGTCGAATTCCGGGCAGCTTTACGCCCAGAACAACCTCGTGTTGAGCGCAGGCCGAGATATTATTTCGAACGCCACAACGCTTGAGAAATATTACGAAGAGAAAACCTTCGCCATCGGTGTGTCCTTCCCCGGTTCGGACCTGTTGACAGCGGCAATTGAAGGCGATTTGGATGCCGTCGGGCAAGCCTTCCTCCGCTCGAATCCGTTCGCAAGTTCGGTGATGAATCTGGCGAATTCCGAGACTGGGTTCGAGGCGGCGGCGAATGCCGCGAACGCGCTAGGGCAAGGTACGGCACTGGGACGCCGTGTGACTGACTCTATACAAGCTGAGGCTCGAAGAAATAGCTCGAATGCAACTCGGAATATTATTGGCGATGGCGTTGGGAATCAGATGGTTGATGAACTCAATCCATTCTCAAGTTTCAATCGCGGGACCGCGACGACCAGTTACTTTACTGATTCAGACGGAAATTTCACTGACTCTACGGGAAAGCGTCTCGCTGAAGGTCAGCCAGGAATTGTTGATCCGTCACGTTCATCATCAGGCGCACGCAATTTCCTCTCCAATTTCACCTTCTCTCTGAGCGGATCAACCACGCGCAATGATTGGACTGAAAGCATTGCGTCCAGTTTTTCCGCCGGGAATGACGTCACCATGACGGCGGGCCGGGATATTCTCCTGCGCGGCGGCACGCAGGTCACGGCTGGCCGCAACGCAAGCTTTAACGCCGCTCGCGACATTTTACTGGAGGCTGCGGAAAACACGTCTCGATCTCGTTCTAATAGCTGGGGTGCAAACTTTGGTCTAAACCCAGAAGGGTTCACAGTCGGCGTCAATGGCTCAAACCAGAACAGTGACGGCACGACTTATGACTATGCGGGCGTAACGGCAGGTGCCCAAGCCAGCTTTAATGCCGGGCGGGACATGACCTTGATGGGCGCGCGGGTCGATGCAGCAGACATCGCCGTGAATGTGGCCCGTGATCTCCATATTGAGACCTTGCAAAATACGAGCACATCTGACGGTTCAAATTTTGGTATGTCTGTCACCTTTACAGGGTCTGTGCCAACCAACGGTTCACTTTCATTGGGTGCGAGCGAAGCCAACAGGGCTTGGGCTGATACGCTGTCCGGCCTGTTTGCATCCGGCTCAAACGATATTTTTGTTGGCGGCGAAACGTCCCTCATTGGCGCTGTTTTGGCGGCAGCTGATGGCGAGCTTAATCTGGATACAGGCTCTCTGCGTACCGAGGACCTGTTTGATACGGACACCTCAAGCAGCTGGGGCATAAGCGTTGCTGGCGGCACAGGGTTAGGAGACGGCAGCGCGTCACTCTCTTCTATTGGCGGTCATTACAGCACAGCCACACGCGAGAGCGAAACGAATACCACCATTACTTCCGGAAATGTAACCGTTCGGGATTTGTCAGAAGCAGAAACCGAGGCGCTGCTGGCCAGCATTAATCGGGAGGTTGATAATGCTCAGGTCGTCACAACTGACACCTCTTTCGATACGGGTCAGATTAGCCTCGATGTTCAGTCAATTTTGGAGATTGACGACAACCTGCGCGAAATCAATCGTGTACGGAACATCATCAGTGATGAAAACCTTCCGAGAGACGTTGATCCTGCAAATGAAATAGAAGTCGATTTTTTCAGACGCATGCGCCTGGCCGGGAAAAAGGATGCTGAAATCCTAGACCTGATGAATACCAGTGAATACATACAGTTTGAGAATGATACCCGGATATGGCAGCAAGCTATTGGGCAATGGGGAAGCGCGCGGAATGTGCCTCCAAGTGTTCGTGATCAAATTGCCGCTGGTAACGGACACGAACTACAGCTGAATGCAGACGGTGAACTTATTGTTCCGGGAGATTGCGGCACAGGCACTGCAAGCGGAAATCCGGGATGTTCGTACCGATTTGGTGAGGTCAACGATGGCCTGGTCACTGTTGATGCCGCAGCCATCATCAGTGACGCTGCGAGAAAGTTCGCGATAACGCTCGATAGCCTTGATATCGTCGAAGCGGAGCTTGAGGCTGCTGAGGCAGAACGGCGTAGACTTTACAATTTTTGCTCCGGTGCTTCGGTTAACTGTACCAGCGTCCAATCGCCGGAATACTACGCTGCCGAAAGTGAAGTTAGGCGTTTAAAGACTGAGAAAAACCAACATGAACTCGAACTGCAACGGGTCGCAAATTATGTTGCGCTATGCGGAGATTTTGAAGAGTTTGTAAATGATGAAGCCGGTCACAATGCGCGTCTATCCGAGCTATTGGGTATCGACACCGAAGGTGAAACGAGACAGCGGCGTCGACTTTTTAACAATATTACTGAAAATGCTGTTGAATATGGCGACTCTGGTCAGCAACTAGCGAATAATATTCTTCAAGGAGATGACGGCCAAGCTGCGTTCGTTGATGCCGTGGCTGCAAATCAAACCTTGCGGGAGCGGGAACAGGAATTGGCCCCCCGTCCTGAATATGCTCGGAATGAGGCGCTATATGCAAATTCTGCAACAGGGGCATATCTGGACTCAGCCATAGAGTTTAACTTGGCACGTCAACGGCGGATGGGGGAGCGTGGCGGCTGGCTTACTCGAATAACCGGGGGGGGACTCCAGAACGATGAATATATTGCTGCGGCAAGAGAACTCAACGGAGCGGCGGCTGTCCTATTAGCCTCTCTGTCGGGCGATCAAGGCATTGTGGTTAGCGAGGCTTATGGCGGAAGGATCGCGGGGAATTTAGGTCCACACGTCGATGGTATTATCGATTTGATGCCAGGAGGCAGACTTGTTCCCGAAAGTCTTGTGGGTAGTTATGAGGACGCGACAGTTGGCCTGAATACTGAAGACAGTGCTAATTCCCCATCGGTTACGTTGGGTTGGGGCAGTTTAGGAACTGCCAATGTCGGCGATGGCGAGGTCGCATCTGCGCTAAGTCTATTTGACAGTACGATTGATGATGCCATTGGCGTTCAAGGCAATGACAGCGTGCTACTGGCCGATTCAAGGAGAAACCATACCAGTAATACAATCACATTTAATCTCGGAATTGAGGCTGGCGCTACCGTTCTTACAGGTGGAGCTTATGTTGCTGTAGGCAGCATCCGCCGCACAGTTCAAGCAGCGCGCATGGCGCGGGCATTCAACAGGGCTGTTGATGCAACGGATCTGTCTACTGACGTTAATACGATTATTCGTATGGGGGGGTCACATGCGGATAACTACGCCGATACCGCAGCACGAAACAATCTGACAACAAGAGACAGAGCGAACCAAGGACCCTATAATCCACGCGAAATGCGAAACCTTATGGACGAACGCTTCGGTGCAGATAATGTCACGTCGACAACGATTCCAGGCTCTCCATTAATGAGAGCGAATGACGCGGACGGATTAAGAGTTATAAACGGTCCAGATGGTGGTAGAGCAGTTGAAGTTGATTACAAAGACCCAATTACTGGACAAGACACTACCGCGAATATTCCGTATAATGGTAGAGGGTTGCCTGTTCTAGACGATGTCGCAGTTTACACAACAACTATTCAACGGAGTCCGAGCTCCTCGACCGAAATGGAACGAGCCACAAGAGAGCTAAGGGACTTGATTGCTAATGATCGCTATGCAGGGCCTCGTTTCAACGCTGAGCAAATGGATGCTATAAATCGCGGAGCGCAAACCATCCCAGGATTTCGCTGGCATCACAACGGAGATGTGAATAACTTTCAACTTCTACCGCAGGACGTTCATGATGTGATAAGCCATATAGGTGAACGTTCGCTTAGAGGAGGAAAATGAATGAAATTAGAAGATTTAGTAAATTCAATAGTGCGGCATAGTGGGGAAGCTCCGGATGAAAAATTGGAAGCGTTCGAAGAGGCGTGTGAGATAAATCTTTCCGAAATTTACAAACAGCTAGTTCGTAAAACAGATGGTGCTTACTTTGGTGATGTTTATATTGACTGTTACAATCCGGAAACGGGGGGGAAACATACATTAGATGTTGGGTTTTACGCATACTGTGCAGATGCTCCACCATACAATCAGATTCAAAGAATCCAAAAAATGTGGGAACCACTCCCCGACAACCTGACAATTTTTGCGTCGAGTGGTGGAGGAGATTTTATATGTTTTGATAACCGAGTTAAAAGGAAGAAAGAACCCAAAATCGTTGTGGCGTTGCATGACTCATTTGATAAAGAAGGTAGCCCTTTAGTTTGCCCCGTCGCGAAGAATTTTGAAGAGTTTGTTCAGAAACTATATATCCATATTGATCCTGAAGAACTCGAATACAGAGAAAAACTTAAAACTACGTCAGGCCTGAGTAGTTCCTCGTAACAAAGCGCACAATGAAATTTGCTGAAACTTTGATACGAAGCATTTCGAAGTCCGTCGGTTAGGAGATGGTTAGCTTATGGCTTTTACTTTTAACGAAAATTCTAAACTCTATCTTTCATCCGTTCTCGTTTCTATTTGCCTAAGCGCGCCTATATATGCGCAAGAAAATTGGGTTAAATCATCTGAACCCGACCTCGCTGAATTCATTTTGATTGGCGAACGCCATGGCGTTGAACAACAGCAGCTTATGACTGCCGTGCTTCTCGATCAACTTTCCGATTCCGGTAGAAAAGTCGGCGTTATCATGGAGATGATCAGCACGGATCAAGCCAAATTGGTTGAGACCTTTCGAAAGATGTCTCCCAAATCTAATAAGGATTTCGGCTATGCCATAGGCTGGCATAAAACAAGCTGGCCGGATTACAGCAATTATGCGCCCATGTTTGACGTTATCTGGCTACGGGAAATGGCTTTGGCTGCCGGAGACCCTCCTGCAAAGGCACAAAGCCGCTGGCGAAAGGGCGACTTTAATTCTGTTGATTACAACCCAACCAAAGCCCTCACCAAAATGTATAATCCGCAAAAGGCCAAGTCGGTGCAAGCCTCATGGGAAGCGTCCATGCAAAAAGCCCATTGTGACCAATTGGGCCCGGAAGAATTATCGGATGTCGCGCGACTGCAAATGATGCGCGACGCGTTTATGGCTTCGCAAATGCGCGCAATGAAGGCGGCCGGGGCGGATGTCGTAGTTCTGATTGCAGGCAGGGCGCATGTACGCCGTGATCGCGGCGTGCCTTTATATTTGGGGCCTAACGCAGATGTGCAAATTTTCGCTATCATTGAAGCTGATCCAAACGAAAAAGAGGGTGAAACTTATCAACCTGAGCAAAAGGTGGAAGGGGTCAAACCTTATGATATTATCGTCCTGACCGATGCGTTACCTCCCAAGGAAAGCTCTTGCGACCAATTGAGACGCAAAGGCCTCATTAAGTGAGGCTTGCAACGACGAAATCGAGACTGTTCTCAACTCTTGCGGTTTCTGCCGCAATCATGGCTCTATCCGGCTGCGCGTCCGCCGCGAAGAAACTCAGCGACGACTCTGTTTCCGCTATCGAGCAAAATAAAATGGGGGGTATAGTTCTGTCTTTGAAGCCCGAAAAGCTGAAATGCCAATATGGCGGATTGTCTGTGCGAAATGTGAAAACCGGACAGACCCGAGCGACAAGCTTACTTGTGGTGTCTTGGGACGCAAAACGGAATATCAAAATGCTCTCTGTTCCCCCGGGGACTTACCAGATGGCCGGTGGCAATTGCCAATCCCAAACGCCGAATGGAAATTTCACCTATACGAGTGATAGTAAATTCATCGGAATGGAAGCCGCCTATAGTCCGTTCATAGTCGGAGCCGGAGAGGTCGTATACCCGGGCACGTTCATCGTCAGAGGCCGCAAAGCAGATGGCCCCCGCTACGGGATAACCGATCTGTCGAAATTCAAAGCCGAAGGTTTGGAAAAGAAATATGAGAGCCTCTCTAACCGTTTCGTTTCACGTCCTGTACGAATACTTGGCCAAGGTCAGTCAGGGCTGCAATCTCGCTCCGGATATATCAATAAGAATTAAACCCAAATAGGAAGGCTAGACCTCATGCATATCATCAAATTCACGGCCCTAAGCGGTGCGATTCTCGCTATGGTTTTTGCGCCCATGGCTGAGGCTAAAGTTAAAGACAAAGACTTTGTAAAAATGTCAGTCTCTGAGCAAACGGATATTGCCCGCGCAGAATATTTTAAAAGAATCCGGTTGATGGGCGCAGACCCTGAACTCGCGAAGAAACTCTCTTACTCCTCCTATTTTGACCGTTTTTTTGTTAATCGTCAGGCATGGGCGAACCTAAAGACACGTTACAAAAAAACTAAGAAGATACCTGGCAAGAAAATGACGCAAGCTCTCATTGGGGGAGGAGCAGGGGATCGTGTCAATTATAATTTGGAAATACCAACATATCTCGCCGCGGATGGTACAGAGAAACTTTTAGCTGATATCACCCAGGATGATGTAGATTTGATTTTGAAGAATTATAATTCTGACGCTGAGGTTCGAGCTATGATCGCAGGAACGCGCCCTTTTACGGAGAGCGTCGCTATCCCTGAGAGGAGAGCAACATCCGCTGTAATCTCACCGAAAATCAATTTAAAACTCAAAGACCCTATAACAGGGAAAACTGTCAATCCGTTGATCCAAGCGGTAGCATACGCCGACGCTGTTACGCGTGTGTGTGATCTGGACATGCCTATGAGTACACGCATGGAGTTAGAGGGTGGTGTCGCAAAATATCAAATTATCGTGCAAAAGAAAACAGCCGCAGAGGTTGGAACTGCAGGACTTGGCTATATTTTGGCGCTGCAAGATTCTGGATTGCTTACGGGAAAGGGTGGTGGAAAAAAATCCAAAGCGAAGGAAATATGCACAGACCGTGTGCGTTCGGAGCTTTTAGGCGAATTAGAAACTGTTGCTACAGGTGATCTAGATAATGTGAGTTTTCTTAAGCCTTATCTGTAAGCGCAGAAGCTGAACAGGTGTCTGACGTCAGCGCCTACGAGACAGATTTAAGTCTGGGCTATCTGATGTGCCCATAGCTTTGTAGACACCTTGTTTGGTAAAGCTGGAAGCAAGGAGAGTGTCTTATGGGCCGTCGTATTGAGATAAGCGCCATCGCGCTTGCCAAACGCTTAGGCGTTCCGCGCACCCGCATTGAGCGCCTTGTAAAGTGCGAGACACACATGACACCAGATACGGCGCTGCGTTTGTCTAAGGCCTTTGCGACTAATCCCGCCTATTGGATGAATATGCAGGTCAATCATGATTTGGTCGCGGCGCGCGAGACGACCGACGTGTCTGGGATTGAGCTGCTGGTGGCGGCCTCATCAGGAATTTGAATGTTTCAGCGGGAGCCGTAACCTCATTTTTTGAAAAACATTCAAGAAGTATTTTAAGAATTGACACTAAAAAGCCAACATATTGGCTTGCCCTGCCGGACTGCTCTACACTGCGTTACAGTCACTCCAATAGGGCGGCCATAACCGCCAAGCTCTAACTTAACTTGCGGAGCGCCTGATGGGGCAGGCCGCTCCGACGTCTCGAATAAGCCGATCCCTATAGTCTATTTGAGAATCTGTCTTTCGCGGAGATATCCGTTATGGGCAGGTTAATGTCGGACTGGAAGATGTCTTCTTTTAGGAATTTACATTCAGCTTCATATTCGTGCAGCTCCAAATCCCGATACCAAGATTTATATCCTCCGCTGTTCCCGTCATTCCATCGGTAGCCGCGTGCTTTTAGAATATCCTTGAAGTCATAAGGGGCGCCTACCGCCCATATGCGCCGTGTATCTTGCCTGGCCTCTGTCAGCAGCTTTGCCATTGCAAGCTCTGTTGAGGCGGGCAGGGCGCGGGAGAGCACCTCAATGCCTGCGCGGCAGTCTTCTACGGCTCTGTGTGCGTCATAGAAGAAACCAAAGCCTGCCGCGATATGGGAGAGCCTTGTGCCGTCAAAGCCTTCTTCTTTCCACGGGATTTGAGACATCGAGCACGCCCAGGGCTTGTCTGCGAATTCAGGCGCAAACCTCTCCATAAAGACGCGGTCGAAAGCGGCGTTATGCGCGATGATCAATCCGGCTTGTTCGGCGAAGCCGAAGACCTCATCCGGGTCTATTGATTTACCGCGTACCATGTCATTTGTGATATTGGTGATCTTTGTAACGTCCTCAGAAATTGGTATTGAGGGCTCTCTGAGTTTTGAGAAAGGTGTCTCTACGCTGTGAATTTGGCCTTCGGATCCGTATGTAAACGGGACCATGCCGATTTCTATGATCTCGTCTTGGTCCGGGTTCAGGCCTGTTGTTTCAAGGTCCAGAAAGACGGCGCGGAAGGTTTTGCCGCCCTCTTGCGGCCGGAAGTGGGCGCCGAGATTAAGCCGTCTTAAGACGCGGTAATCCTCATGCGTGTCAAGCCGGTCGGCAATTATGTCTAACTCATGTGGCATAGGACTGTTTCAATAACGGCTGCCATCGACCAGTAACCTACGCCGGCGTCAATGCAAAGCACACAAATTTTTTGGATGTTCGTGAAAAGGCAAGGAGATCTGTTTAAGATTTATCTCGGGAGACGTTGTGAGTTTACCTAAATTGCAGAGCCATTCGGCTGCGGTACATCTGGTAACTGTTGTTCAGATCGTCTTGGTGCTGGCTTTTGTGCCGATAGGGATATTTAAGGGCTTTGTGTCGGCATTGGTACTCTGCGGAGTTGGTATGTGGGGTTTCCAAGTCATGCGTCCCGGTCCCGGCTCGGAGCTGGACTGGTTTACCGTGGGGAGTGAATAGCATGATATTTTTCAAAAATTTCGTCAGGTCTGCGGCGGCTTTATCCTGCGCCGCGGTTCTGATGTTTCCGTCGGGGGCTTTGGCCTGGGGTCAACATGGTCATGCCGTCATTTGTGAGTTGACCTATAGGCAGCTTGAGCCTGAGATCCGCAAAACTGTTGATGAGCTTATGTTGGCACATCCTGACGATGAAAGACTGAACACAGCCTGCGCCTGGGCAGACAGGTTCCCGCGTAAAAAGCCGAAACAGCATTATGTAAATTTTGCGCGCGATTTAACTAAAATTGAGTCTGCGACTTGCGGCGCGGCGAAGACCTGCATTTTTACGGCGCTCTCCGATGATTTTAAAACGCTCTCAGACCCTGAAAATTCAGATGAGGTCCGGGCAGAGGCCATGATATTATTGGGGCATTGGATTGGCGATATCCATCAGCCTATGCATGTGGGATTTGCTGATGATCGCGGCGGAAACAGCCTACACGTAAAACGGGACCCCAGCGCCGCGCGTAAGTTAAGACCTTGCCGGGCCGGCACGGATAATCTTCACGCGGTTTGGGATAGGTGTTTGGTCGAGTCCAAAGCCCCAAAACAAAAGAAACTGTTCGGGTTAGCCAAGCAGGCTGATATTTCTTCTCACGCAGACAGATTGGCGGCAATAGAAGTCCCCGTGTCCGGTGAGGCCGATAAAAAATTTAGTCCGGTTGTGTGGGCCAATGAATCTCTCGCG
>Ga0209186_1001241_pt1 | contig 19191 bp, 17 predicted proteins | sample SidtaG_FD_187426 | JGI IMG/M metagenome (GOLD analysis project Ga0209186, IMG submission 187426) | Marine algal microbial communities from Sidmouth, United Kingdom - Sidmouth_Male2 metaG (SPAdes) (version 2) | ecosystem: Host-associated > Algae > Red algae > Unclassified | place: Sidmouth...
CTTGCCTTATCCATGCAAAGTGCACGCTTGAGCTCTGAGATATTACCTTCAACACCTGCTCGGAAATTCTTCAGCTTATTGAACGTTTTCTTCTTGACTCCCATCTTGTGGTAGCCCAACCCGTAGCGTTCATTAAACACCGCTCTGCTATCAATCGTGGATACACAAATTGAGGGCTCCCCGTGTTGGCAAGACCTGCAACATTGGCAGTTCAGTAGGTAGCCCGTCCACCTGACAGGTCGAACACCGCACCGGTGGTGTAAGAACATTCCTCGCTGCACATCCAGCCCACCATGGCAGAAATCTCTTCCACTGTGCCCATGCGTCCCATCGGTATTTTCGACAACATATAGCTGATTTGTGCTTCGGTAACGTCCTCCAGCATTTCGGTCTTGATCACGGCAGGGCAGATTACGTTGACTCTTATACCCGTGTTAGCCAGTTCTTTACCCAGGCTTTTTGTCAGGCAAATCACACCCGCTTTTGACACTGAATAGGCAGACGCGTTGGGGTTGCCGTCCTTACCCGCCATGGAGGCGATGTTGACGATGCGCCCGTAGTCACCCTTGAGCATGTGAGGCACGATTGCCCGGCTGGTGTGAAAGCAGCCATTGAGGTTGACGTTCATCACCGCGTTCCAGGTGTCCAATGGGTAGTCGGTCAAGGGTGTATTGACTCCGGCAATGCCGGCGGCGTTGATTAGTAGATCGATACCACCCAGTTCCTGCGCAATTGTGGCTGCACCAGCTTCAACGCTGGCGTATTCGCCCACATCCACCCGCTGAGTCATCACCTTGCCCATGGGGGATAGCAGCTTTTGCGCATTTGCGAGGGTGTCCTCGCTGATGTCCCAAAGTGCGACAGATGCGCCACTTTGAAGAAGGCGCTGAGCGATGCCAAAGCCCATGCCACGTCCACCGCCGGTGATGACGGCATTCCGCCCTATCAGGTCAAATGTATTCATGAATTCAGTCCTGGTTGAAAATGTTTAAGCCACGTCTCAGTGGTTATCGCGCGGCAAGGATTTTTGCGCAATGCGTTGATACTTGACCGCTGGCTTCAGCACCATGCCGTTGTTCAATTGCTCGACCATGCCGCGCTGGATCTCTTGCCAGGGGGTCTGGTGGTCGGGCATTGGGTAGCCGCCGTCTGCATGCAGCGCCTCGCGCCGTGCCCTTAATTCGGCATCGGGTAGTTGCACATCGACTCGAAAGGAGGCCAAGTCAACGCGTACAGGGTCGCCGGTTTTCAATAATGCAAGCCCGCCACCAATAGCCGCCTCGGGGCTGGCATTGAGAATCGAAGGGCTACCGGAGGTGCCCGATTGCCGGCCATCACCGATGGTTGGAAGTTCGGTGATTCCGTGTTTGATAAGCGCGGCGGGCGGTTGCATATTGACCACTTCAGCGGCACCGGGGTAGCCAATCGGGCCGGTACCTCGCATTACAAGAATGCAGAATTCGTCGATGGCAAGTTGCGGATCGTCAATTCGGGAGTGATAATCCTCGGGACCATCGAACACAATGGCGCGCCCCTCAAAGGCCAAGGGATCGTCCGGCTTCGACAGATAGCGCTTGCGAAAGCTTGCCGAAATTACCGATGTTTTCATGATGGCGGAGTCGAATAAATTGCCACGCAGATTGATAAATCCGGCACTCGACTTAAGCGGCTCGGCAAAGCGGCGGATTACATCGGTGTCGCTAATGCTGAAGCCGTCGTAAGCGTCGGCCATGCTTTGGCCGTTGATGTTGGTGGCTTCAGGGTGGGGCAGAGCGCCCGCGGCCAGCAGCTCGGCGATAACAGCGGCCACGCCACCGGCACGGTGAAAATCTTCGCCCAGATAATGACCCGCCGGTTGCATATTGCACAGCAGGGGCATGTTGTGCCCGATGCTTTGCCAATCGTTGTTGTCCAGTGGCACGCCTAGGTGGGCTGCCACAGCGTTGAGATGAATCGGTGCATTGCTGCTGCCGCCCAGCGCGGAGTTGACGACAATTGCATTCTCAAACGCGGCGCGGGTCATGATGTGTGAGGGTTTTAAGTCTTCTTGCACCAGTTCGACAATACGCCGTCCCGTGGCATAGGCCATTTGGCCGCGCTCGCGATAAGGGGCGGGGATCAGCGCGGAGCCGGGTAGTTGCATGCCCAGTGCTTCGCTGAGTGCATTCATGGTGCTGGCGGTGCCCATGGTGTTGCAAAAACCCACCGATGGCGTCGATGAGGTGGCCATGGCCATAAATTCGCTCTGATCGATTTCGTCTGCAGCCAGCAGCTTGCGCGCAGCCCAGATGGTGCTTCCAGTACCGGCTCTTTCTCCGCGGTGCCATCCATTAAGCATAGGCCCGACGGAAAACGCTATAGAGGGAATGTTCACCGTGGCGGCAGCCATCAGTAGTGCCGGGGTTGTCTTGTCACAACCGATAGTCAGCACCACTCCATCGATTGGGTAGCCGTACAGGCTTTCGACCAGGCTCAGATAGGAGAGGTTTCGGTCCAGCGACGCTGTAGGCCGCTTGCCGGTTTCCTGGATGGGGTGCACTGGAAACTCCATACAAATTCCACCCGCGGCGATAATGCCATCGCGCACCCGCTTGGCCAGCTCGATGTGATGGCGGTTGCAGGGAGATATGTCACTGCCGGTTTGGGCGATACCGATAATCGGCTTGTCTGACTGCAGCTCCTCAAGGGTTAATCCGTAGTTGAGGTAGTGGCCGATATAGATGGCCGTCAGATCTGGATTGCTGGGGAGGTCGAACCATTGGCGCGAGCGAAGTTTCATGGTGTTTCTTTGAAAGAATGACTAGAGCTCAACTACCTGCTGGAACTGCGTGCCCAGGCCGTCGATGCTCAGTTCTACGCGGTCGCCAACGTGCAGCCACTGAGGTGGCTTCATGCCTGCGCCTACGCCAGGAGGAGTGCCGGTGCAAATCAGGTCACCAGGTTCCAGACGGGTGAACTCGGAGAGGTAGCTGACAATCGTCGCCACGTCGAAAATCATGGTTTGGGTGTTGCCGGTTTGCCTGCGATGGCCATTGACGTCCAACCACATGGCAAGCGCGCTGGCGTTGTCTAGCTCGTCACCGGTGACAATCCATGGGCCGGTAGGGCAGAAATTGGGAAAGCTCTTGCCCTTCGCCCACTGGCCGCCACGCTCCAGTTGCCATGCGCGCTCGGAGACATCGTTGACCAAGGTGTAGCCCAGCACATGATCCAGCGCTTGTTCCCTGGAAATATTCAGTGCGGGCTTGCCGATAACAACGCCCAATTCAACCTCCCAGTCGAGCTTGCTCATTTTAGGGCTGTAGAGAATCGGGTCGTTGGGACCGCAGTAGGTGCCGGAAGCCTTGTTGAATAATATGGGCTCGTCGGGGATGGCCATCCCAGCTTCGGCGGCGTGATCGGAGTAATTCAGCCCAATGCAATAGAGATTGCGCGGTTGTGCCATCGGTGCGGCTACGCGGATGTTTTTGATGGCGAGAATCGGCAGTGTGGAGAGATCCACCGCGGCAATACGCCTGGCCAAACCGTCGATAGTGTCAGGGTTGAAGTCCGGAACGATGGAGGACACATCGCGTGCGACACCTTGCTCGTCCAGTACGGCAGGAGTCTCCTGGCCTGCATCGCCCAGTCGCAGAAATTTCATGATTTTGATCCTTGTTGTTTGCCCCACCAGGTACGCATCAGCGATGCGCCGCCTGCAAAAGTGTCCGCGCCAAGTTGCTCTTGAATGCGCAGGCATTCGTTCCATTTGGCCATGCGTTCGGAGCGTTGAAAAGAGCCTACTTTAAGCTGTCCACCACCTAGTCCGGTTGCCAGATGGCTGATGGACGTGTCTTCTGATTCTCCAGACCGAGCTGACACCACCGCACCCCAGCCGGCTTTTTGTGCTGCCATGTAGGTGGCGATGGACTCGCTGAGCGTTCCCGCCTGATTGACTTTGATCAGTACTGCGTTGCAAGCACCGGCTGCCGCTGCCTCTTTGACCAGGGTGGCGTTGGTGACGAGGTAATCGTCGCCGATAATTTGCACCTGATCACCGAAACGACGAGTAAATTCGGCCATGCCCTCTGGATCGTCTTCACTCACCGGGTCTTCAATGGAGGCAATAGGGTAATCATTTAACCAGCCACCGAGCGTATCTATCAATGCGCCAGAGTCCATCTCGCGCTCCTCAAGCGCAAGTGTGTACTGACCATTTTCTGCAAACTCGGAAGCCGCGATATCAAGTGAAATTACGACGCGATCTCCGGGTTTTTCACCGGCTTTCTCGATAGCCAGTACCAGCGTCTCCAGCGCCTCTTCGTTGGAGTCGAACATCGGCCACCAACCTCCTTCGTCAGCGACGCCAGCCGATTTGCCCCGAGAGGCCAGGATATCTCCAGCGGCGAAGTAGATCTCGTTAGTGACTTCCATCACTTCGTCGAATGAGCTGGCACCAGGCACCATGATCATGAAATCTTGTATGTCGATTCTGCGCCCCGCGTGGGCGCCGCCGCCAAAAATCTGAATCTCTGGCAGCGGAATTGAGGGCGTGCAGTGGTAGTGGTCGGCGACATGGCGCCACAGCGGTTTGCCCGAATCTATGGCGGCGGCTTGTAGTACCGCCAGAGAGGTGGCGACGGTGGCGTTGCCACCGAGCACCTCTTTGAGCGGCGAACCGTCCAGCGCCAGCAGGGCATTGTCGACACCTTGTTGATCTTGTACCTCCAAGCCGCGCAGTGCTTGCGCGATAGGACCGTTGACATTGCGCAGCGCTTGCAATACATTTTTGCCTCGCAGCGCGGTGCCGCCATCGCGAAGATCTATGGCCTCGCGACTGCCACGCGAGGCCCCTGCAGGAGCAATCGCACGGCCGATGAGTCCATTGGTTAAAGTTACGTCAACTTCCACAGTGGGGTTGCCTCGCGAATCCCAGACTCGGCGGCCGTGGATGGTTTTAATTATTGTCACGCATGATGCTCCTTCAATGTTACGGAAATTTGCTTGAGTACTTGATCCAGCGCAGAAACGGGATGGCTGATCAAGTGGATCGCCAGTTTTCGAATTAGACTGCGTGCATCGTCATTTAGATACTCGACTGGAGACTTTCCGTCTACCCGCGCCAACATCAACGCGGGTAGCAGCCTGCATATCCTCGCTTCTAATTGTTCACCTGGTTCCCAACTGATATGGGCCGCGTAAGCTCGCCATAATTCCGCAGCGTTTGCCAGCAGGCGAGCACGCGTGTTGGGTAGGTGGGAAGCTTTTAAAACCAGATGATTCAGGCAAAACGAGGGGTCGAAGCTGGCATCACCCATGCTTGCGCACTCGGCGTCCAGCATTACCGGTCCGCCGGTGCGGAACAAAATGTTTTTGGGGCTGACATCACCGTGCACAAGTACGTGTTCACTCTGATACAACATGTCCGCCAAGGCATTGAATTGCATGGTCAAGTCCAGGTGTCGCGTTGCGGTAAAGTTCAAGTAGGGCTCGATGCGCAGTGCGCGAAAATCATCTCGGTTGTGAAACGCTGAGGTGTCAAACTCGGGATGCGAGGATGCTGCGTGAATGCGGCCGAGGACATCGCCGACGGCTGCGGACTCTCCATGATCAGGCGCCTCTGTCAACAGAGCGGTTTTCCACAGATAGACATCATCGCCACTGATAAACTCCATAGCAAAGCCGTGGAGCTTTTCGGAGCGGCCCAGTAGTTGAACAGCGCCGCAGGGGAGAATGTCGGCAGCGGTTTGCAGCCACCGGTACTCTGCCGCGTTCCGGTGTACCGGGGCCTGCCAATCCGCAGCGACTTTTAATTTGGGAAGGGCGAATTTAATGCAAATTTGCCGGGAGCCGAGCATCACTCGGGCAATGTCTGATGACACACCACCAGTAAGTGGATGAACGCTCTGGACTTCAGCCGTCTCATTAAGACCCAATTCCGAGACTAGCTCTCTACACCGCGCTACTAATTGGACTGTCAAAGCAATGCCTAATATTGTTCACGTGAACATACATCTTTACCCAGAATCAGAATAGTGTCAATATGATCCTTCAACAATTTGTTAATAATTTCAGGAGTAACGTTCATTGAGCCGCGTCACGATCAAATCAATCGGCAAGGATCTCGGCATTTCGCATATGACCGTTTCAAGGGCCCTTTCAGGTCACCCCAATGTGCAAAAAGCGACACGGAAAGCGGTGATGAAGCGGGCGCAGGAACTTGGCTACGTCAAGAGCGCCGCAGCCAATGCCATGCGTGGAGACAAGACCGACATCGTCGGCTTGTTGTTGCCCAATATTACCAACGAGTTCTACGCTCGATTTGCCAACACCTTGTCTCAGTGCTGCCGAGAGCGCTCTCTGCATTTGATCATTCACTTGACCGGTGACGACACTGAGCTTGAGCGTATGTCGCTGGAGCGCCTGCGCGAAGTCCAGGCGAGGGCCGTTGTGATGGTTCCGGCGCCGGGTGAGTCTGATGACCTTGAGACTTTGCTGCAATCCATGCGGGTTATTCAGTTGATACGGCAGCGGCCCATAGGTACGCAAAATTCCGCCCTTCTTGTCGATGACCATAGCGCGCTGCATCATGCGGTTGTGCAGCTGGCACAGCAAGGGCATCAATCGATCGGCTATGTTGGTGCGGATGCTGATTTATCGTCGGGTCGCGAGCGCCTGCAGGCATACAAGTGCGGGCTCAAGAGCGCAAAACTCAAATGGGCCAAGCGATTGGTTCACACTGGAGCTCCATCGTTTGAGATGGGGCGCGACAACGCAATCAAGCTACTGGACGCCGGTGAAGTCACAGCCATGGTTTGCGGTGGATTTGAAATTTCAAATGGCGCGCTGAGTGTGTTAATGGAGCGTGAGATCCACCCGTCCCGCGATATCGGCTTTATTGGCTACGGCGATCCATCGTATTATGCTCAAGTGTACGGAGGGGTATCCACCATCGAAGTGCCTGTAGATGAACTTGCTTTCCGAGCGACCGAGATGTTGGCGCAGGACTCGCCGGTACAAAACATAGGCATAACAGAGACGGTGGGCCTGGGTGCCAGGCTTCTACTTCGCGGCAAATTGCGCGTGACTTAGTAAGGTATCGGCTTAGTCGTTTGCTATGGCTCGAGTGTGGGGCGATCAAGGTACTTTGTGACTATCAGCCCCCAATAAACCCACGGCGTATCAATGAATGAGCTCTCGCGTTGCACCTGTCACCTCCTGTCACCTGTGAGCTTCAAACCGCGTCTGCGATCTCCTGCCATCGGCGGTCGCGCCTGGTTTTCAAGTTTTTAGCAGTTGCTGGTCTTTTCCTTCCCCAGATATCACTAGTCGGCAATTTCGCCAGCACGGCGCAGCAATCTTACTGAAGCCAAAAAAATCCAATACTTTAAAAAAATATGTTCACGTGAACAATAAAAAGGTTAATATTGTTGTTCATTCGTGGTTCATCGCTGCATTCAATCTTGGAGTCGTTGCCCTGAAAGTCGTTTTTCTCAACACACCACCAACCAAAGGAAATCAAATGAAAACAAAGATTGCTCTTAACACCTGCAAGGCCACAATGCTTGCCTCAGCCTTTGGGTTGGCTGTATCTACAGCGCAAGCCGAGCCTAAAACAAATATGTTGCACCAATGGGCTCAGGGCTCGGAAGCCGCAGCGATCGCCAAGCTGGGCGAGATGTTTGAGGAGAGGGGCGGAAAATGGGCACAGACAGCAATTTCAGGCCATACTTCGAATACGCTCGCCAAGCTGCGATCGGATGTTGTATCGGGTAATGCACCGGCTGCCGTCCAGCTCAAAGGTCCGGAAATAGCCGAATGGAATGAGACCGGGCGCACTGCCAACCTTGACGATGTCGCTGCAGCTCAAGGCTGGGATGCAGTGGTTGCCCCAGAGCTGACTACCGTTATGAAGCCAACTGGAAAATGGGTAGCGGCACCGATGAATATTCACCGTGTCAACTGGCTCTATTCCTCAAAGAAAATTCTGGACGAGCTTGGTATTGAAGTCCCCAAAACCTGGGCAGATTTTAATGCTGCCTGCGAAAAAGTTATCGCCGCAGGCAAGATCTGCATTGCACACGGAGCAGCCGACTGGTCAGACACCACCACGTTTGACAGTGTCGTTTATGGCATGGATATCGATCTTTATCGCAAGGCGTTTCAGGAAGCCGATACCGATGCGATGCGCGGCCAGAGCATGATTGATGCCTTTGCACAGCTACGCAAAATGGTCGGTTACATGGACGATGGCATTAATGGCCGATCCTGGGAACAGTCAATGGCCATGACCATGGATGCCGAGGCCGCCTTCTTTCTGATGGGTGATTGGACCGTCGCATCGGCCAATGCTGCAGGCTACAAAGAAGACGTTGACTATGTGTGTACTCAAACACCTGTGGATTGGGGTGGCGACGGGTTTATTCTGAATGCTGATTCTGTCGTCTTTTTTGAGCAAAAAGATCAGGACTACATTGATGGTCAGAAACTACTGGCTGAAACCATCATGTCGCCGGAGTTTCAAGTGACGTTCAATGTTGCTAAAGGCTCAATTCCGTCGCGTACAGATATCGATCTGTCAAAAGGTGGTTTCACACAGTGCCAACAAAAAGGCTTGGCTGACCTGAAAGCGTCCGTTGATGAAGGCACGTTGGTGCGTTCGTTAGCGCACAACATGACGGTACTGCAGAAATTCCGTGGCGCGATGATGGAAGTCATCACTGAGTATGTAGCGGATTCATCCATCAGTCCCGAAGAAGCTGCCAACCAGCTTGCGGACGCTGTTGAAGTCCAACAGTAAGTTCAGTGCCAGTGGGCGCCGCGCCAGAAGAGGCGGCGCCGCTTTAACAATCGGAGAAGACTGAATGCCGGACAGCAATACAAACAAGCGATCTGCAACTCAACTGATTCAGGATTACCTGCCACAAATCGTGCTGGTACCCACGGTAGTGGCGATGCTGATGTATGTCGTGATTTTTTCACTGTGGACACTCTGGCTATCGGTATCAAACTCAACGTTGCTGCCTGATCCATCTTTCGCAGGATTCGGTGAATACGTTGCTCTGTGGAAAAGTAAACGCTGGACGGTCGCCTATCAAAATCTTTTCCTCTTCGGGTCGCTGTACGTTCTGGGTGCATTGGTTATTGGCACCTTGTTGGCGATTCTGATTGATCAGCGCGTCCGATTCGAGGCTGTGTGGCGAACGGTATTTCTCTATCCCCTAGCTATTTCGTTCATCGTGACAGGCACTGTCTGGCGCTGGATTTTCCATCCGCAAACCGGTGTTGAACTGGCGCTGCACGATATGGGATGGATCAGCGCTCAGTTTGGATGGATCACGGATCGAGACCTAGCCCTTTACGTTGTGGTCATAACTGGCATCTGGCATGCCTCCGGTTTCGCCATGGCGTTGATTCTTGCAGGTCTGCGAGCAGTGGACGGTGACACAGTAAAGGCTGCACAAATTGATGGTGCCTCCATGGCGCGTACCTATCGTCGTGTCATTCTGCCATCCATCTGGCCGATCTTTCTGGCCGTGGCGGTGGTGCTGCTGCAATTTGCGATAAAAACCTATGACTTGGTTGTGGCATTAACACAAGGGGGACCTGGCGTTGCAACGACTGTACCGGCAATTGTGGTCTACGACCTGATGTTCCAGCGCGGCCAGATTGCGCAAGGATCGGCGGCGGCAGTCATGATTCTCGTTGCCCTGGCTATTGTGTTGATCCCGTACGCAATCTATATGAGCTACCGCCGTCGCGGTGAGGAAAGCACCCATGGCTGAAGCAGACACTCTAATCGAATTTGACCCTCTGTCCACTGGCAGCCGTAGGCGGCGCATTACCACGAAAGCCATTGTCTATGGACTGCTCGTATTGTTCTCGATCTACTACCTGGCTCCTCTGGCTATTCTGCTGATGAATTCCATGCGCCCACTGGACGAAATTGTCCGAAGTGGCTTCATTGATATTCCAGGTAGTGTGTCGTTGCAATATTGGGCAGAGGCCTGGGGAACGTTCTGCATCGCCGGCACGTGTGAGGGCGTATCCCGGTTTTTCATGAATTCATTATTGATGGCTGTTCCGGCTACGATTATTTCTACTGTTCTAGGATTGATCAACGGCTATGCGCTCTCGAAATGGCGCTTCAAGGGCGCAGACTTTCTTTTCGGACTGATAACACTGGGCGTATTTCTTCCAGCGCAGATGACGTTGTTACCCTGGGCTTTTATTCTCGGGTCTATCGGTCTGTCGAACACGATTAGCGGATTGGTTTTGGTTCACACCATCCAGGGGCTGTCATTCACGACATTGTTCTGCCGAAACTACTTTTTGGCCGTACCGGATGATCTCATCAAGGCGGCGCGTATCGACGGTGCCGGATTCTGGCGAATATTCCGACGCATCATTCTGCCACTCTCACCGCCGATCGTTATCGTGACTGTCATTTGGCAATTCACCGGCATCTGGAATGAATTTCTGTTCGGTACGGTGTTTACCTCAGGCGCTAATCAACCCATCACATCCGCGCTGGTTGCGTTCTCAGGATCCGGTACCGGTGTCCGCGCATACAACGTAGAAGCTGCCGCCGTGATTATGGCAGCCTTGCCACCGCTCATCATTTATGTTGTCGGCGGAAAGTATTTTGTTCGTGGCCTCACTCAAGGCGCAGTCAAATAGGAGATTCGTTATGTCCTCACTGTTAATCAGCGAGTTGCGCAAAAGTTACGGAAGTGTGGAGGTTCTGACCGACATCAATCTTGAGGCTGAATCCGGCGAGTTCGTTGCGCTGGTTGGACCGTCAGGTTGTGGAAAATCTACGCTGCTTTCGCTAATAGCGGGTCTTGAAGGGATTACGTCCGGTGAGATTCGTATTGAGGATCGAGTGGTGAACAATGAGGCACCCAAAGATCGCGACATTGCTATGGTGTTTCAAAGCTACGCGCTTTATCCAACCATGTCCGTGCGAGACAACATGACCTTTGGAATGGAAAGTCGGCGAGTGCCCAAAGCTGAACAGAATCGGGAAGTGGCGCGTGTTGCTGCATTATTGCAGATTGAACCGCTATTGAAGCGTAAGCCGAGCCAGTTGTCAGGGGGGCAGCGTCAGCGTGTTGCCATGGGCAGGGCACTCGTTCGGAATCCCAAATTGTTTTTGTTCGACGAACCGCTTTCCAATCTCGACGCCAAGCTTCGAATTGAGATGCGCACCGAAATCAAGAAACTCCATCAGAGTGTCGGCAAAACAACCGTCTATGTGACCCATGATCAAATAGAAGCAATGACCTTGGCAAGCCGCATAGCAGTTATGTACAAAGGACTGTTACAACAATATGATACGCCAAAAGTGATTTACGAACAGCCGGTAAATCGTTTTGTCGCAGGCTTTATGGGATCGCCCACCATGAATTTTCTGGATGCGACTGTGGCAGAAGACGGTAAGGGATTGATTTTGGCCGGCAGTAGTGGAGCAGTGCTGCCGTTACCCGAAGGCAAATTCACTGCACTCGAGCGGGGACAGAAAGTGTGCTTCGGTGTCCGACCTGAACACTTCAGTCCTGCCTCTCAGAACCGGGCGGAGCGGATGGGCGGCATCTCAGTTCTGGTAAAGGCGCACGTGGACGTGGTCGAACCGACTGGCTCCGAAACAATTTTAATGACAACAATCTGTGGTCAGACAGCCATCGTGAGTTGTGAGGCTGATGACACTCCTGAACAGGGCGACCAAATGGAACTTGCCATCGATATGAGGAAAATTTGTTTGTTTGATCCCATTACGGAGAATCGACTGTGACAGACCCTCAGACGGTTTATTCTGATCTTGCCGGTAAGGTAGTTGCCATTACGGGAGGTGCCAGTGGCATTGGTGCCGCCATTGTCACAGCGTTCCACAAACAAGGCGCACAGGTTGTATTTTTTGACAAAGACGAAGTTGCTGGCGTAGCGCTTGCTGAGAGTCTGGGAAAAAGCGTTCATTTCCAATCCCTCGATTTGACCGATATTGAGGCGCTTACCACCCGATTTGCCGAATCCGCTGCAATGGTCGGAGACTTTGACGTACTGGTTAATAATGCCGCGCACGATGACCGACACGAAATCGCGTCGGTGACCCCCGCTTATTGGCGCAAGCAATTGGCAGTGAATCTTGACCATCAGTTTTTCGCAACACAAGCCGTGATTCAGGGCATGCGACAAAAGGGTGCCGGTGCCATCGTGAATATGAGCTCTATTGCATGGCGGGTCGGCCTTGAAAGCGCTCCGGCCTACGTCGCGTCGAAGGCGGCTATCGAAGGGTTGACCCACTCGTTGGCACGCGAACTGGGCCCAGCGGGAATTCGGGTAAACTGCCTGTTACCGGGATTCGTCCGTACTAAAAGGCAAGTAGATAATTGGTTAACACCCGAGTTCGAACAGAGAATTATGAACAGCCAATGTTTAACCAGATTTATTGAACCGGAAGACATCGCTGAAATGGTTATCATGCTGACTTCGGATGCGTCACGTGCAGTGACCAATCAAGCGCTGGTAGTTGATGCTGGCTGGACATAATCCGCATGTCCGCGTAGAAGCCAAATATTCGACTGCACTGTAGAAACGTATGGCTTCTGGATAAGACGCATGCGCGCCGCAAACTGGTCGATGCGGTCAAGGGGCGACGGCGCACCTCAGGTGCTCACCGGCTGGTCGAGCTGATTGCCAGACTTTACAAACTGAAGGCCAAGCTTGTGAATCTGAGTGGTGAAAACAAACTGTAGCAACGCGAGAAACTCATCCGACCCTGTATCAATGAGTTCAAGAAACAAATCGACGAACTTGTTCCCCGGTATCTGAGTAAAGGGCTGATGCAGAAAGCCTCGTGTCATATACACAACAACTGGGAAGGCCTTACAGGTTGCGTGAACCACGCGGACTTGCCGCTGGACACCAACCCAATCGAGAACGCGATTCGCCCATTTGCTCTGGAGCGAAAAATTGGCTGTACTCAGCAAGCCCTCGCGGTGCACATGCCAGCGCATCAATGGACTCACTGGTCCAGAGCGCCAAAGCCTGTGGTCCGGAGGCACGTGCCTTTCTGCACGCTGTTCGAGCAATATCCGTTAGCAACAACGGTTGAACAGCTCAGGCAGCTGCTCCCGATATTTTTCAAAATTTGCTGAGTTGCCGGGCAGGGGCAACTCTGCTACTGCCTGCTGGTTTACGTTCCAACCCTCCCCTAGATTCTTCGAAATATGCCGTCACGGTGACGGTCAGCGGAAACGATCTGTGACACAAATTTATCTGCAAAAAAACCCTTGGTTCGTCAATTCAGGAGAGCATGAAAACTGGGGGGTACGCTTAAAACGACGACTGAAAGAACATCGAAATCTCTATTATCGAACGGTCTTCGGTATCGTCTCATAGTCTTCGCCCAGGCTCTATTTCTGTAGCTGTGAGAAGCGTAATCGAAAATCATTTAGTGTGTTGAGTCAGTGGTTGCCTGAGCCTACTTCCCCTGAATTACAGTACCTGGAGGCCAAATGGGCATAATTGATGTCGTACAACCTCACGGCTGAACGATTTAAAGATGTGTTGCCCATTGGCGACTCTCTCAATGCATCGACAATAAGAAATCACCTGACAAAGGTTGCCCGTCGACAAGACGGGGAGCTTGAAGGTAAAGCAGGCGATATAACTGGTAGCCCAAGGTTGTGGTCCGAGCTACCTAAACCGGGTAAACCGATCACGCTCGGAATTGACGGTGGGTATCTGAGGCAGTGGGACGACAAGGCAAAGAACTTTGAAGCCATTGTGGGATGCTCAATTCCCAAACAGGAAAATCCCAAGAAATTTGGCTATGTGCAGAGTGTGGACGACAAACCAGGCGACGAATTATGGAGGTGTTGAAGTCGCAAGGGATGCGAGAGAACCAGCAGGTAGTTTTTCTATCCGACGGCGTTGATAATCTACGCACCGCACAGATGGCCGTGTACCCCGAATCAGAACATGTGTTGGATTGGTTTCATGTCACGATGAGGTTGACGGTTCTCACGCAATTTGCCAAGGGCATGATTCACACCGACCCCAAGACCGGTCAGTTGCTTCTAGAGCTTCTGTCGAGCACCAAGTGGTATCTGTGGCATGGCAACTCTGTAAAGGCCCTTGAGTTAGTAGAGGACTGCTGCCCGGAAGAGAGCGAGCCGACAATCAAGTATGGCAATGTAAAAGCATTCACCAAGAAATTAGATGAGTTCCATACTTACATTGATAACAACTCGCCGATGATTCCGAACTACGGAGTAAGTGGCGATACTCAGAAACCAATACGACTGCCTTTGTAGAGTCAACGGTTAACGAAGTCGTCGCCAAACGGATGGTGAAAAAGCAGCAAATGCAATGGTCTCCAAAAGGAGCTCATGCCATGTTGCAAACGCGCACAGCCACATTGAACGGTGAACTTAATCAGCACTTCGAACGCTGGTATCCCGGATTCCCGGTTGCTAACGATGAGAGCCATGATTTGCATGAAGTCAAGTTGGCCGCCTGAAGGTAGTCAATTTTACCCCCCGGTTTTTCATGCTCTCGTTGAACGGATTGTTCTAACACACTGAGAAACGCGACGGTATCGCCTCTTGGTGCCAGCGGCTCGCGCCACCAACCTTGCAGACTTGCAACAAGCACCACGGCGATCCACAGCACAGACCCCAAGACAGCAAAAATCAATCTGAATACAGTTCGGCTCATGTCTCACAGTCGCGGATCTGCACACCTATTCGTATAGCCAGAACCACCAGAAATCCAACTGCGATCCACAATGCCGTACTTGAACCATCCCGTTGCACTGGCAGGATCGGAAAAATCCCGATCGTTGTGTTCGAAGCGGCGTGAAAGAGATGCACCATCAAAAGTGAACCACCGGTACGTAGATGCACTGCCGTGTAAAGGATGCTGAAAGCGACAATCTGGATACCAAACAACGCTATCGGTATGTCGGTATGGAAATTTCCTGCGATATAAAACAGAGGTAAATGCCATATCGCCCATATGATCCCAAGCACAAGACTGGCTGCTAGTGGACCGACACGTTTCAGCAATTCCGGCAATGCGTATCCACGCCAGCCAAGCTCCTCTCCTGCCACACTGAATAGTAGGACAAACACAAGCACCAGCAATGGCAAATACACGGGTGAGACAGTGGGAAAGACCGGACCCGTTCCGTTAATCATCAGGTCCAAACCCAGTGCCAACGCACAACCTATTGCCGTGATTCCGAACACAAACAGATAGGTTCTGATATCACATCGCCAGATCAGCAGACGTTGCCAAAGTGCGGGCAGTTCACCAGGACGACGACTCAGGACAATCAGCGCAGCAACGGTCGGTCCAAACGCACAGAGGTTGCTCAAGATGGGACGCATCGACACCGAATTCGCGGCGACTGCCCAGAGCGTCCACGAGATAGTAAGTGCTAGCCCGCAGAAAGCAACTAGCCTTTGAAAATTGAACTGTTCGGGTGTTGTTGCCGCCGACGCTTGCATCTTTCTAACAAATCATATGAACGACGTTCACAAATTAACATGATGAATTGCAGACCACACTGATTTAGATCAAACAAGGTCCCGCTGTTCCCGACTAGGCTGATCGCCTAAGACATAGAGGGTACAGATGTGCCCGTAACTTGATGCAGAAAACGCACATCGACACGTCACTAAAAAATCCGACGAGCTTCTGCAAGATAGAGTTCGATCAATGGGGTCGTCAATCAACAGTAGTCGGATCAAACAGTCAACGAGGATGAGAGTTCGCACGGTGTCGATATCTGTCGCATTGGTTCTGATGGTTGTGTTGTTCAGTCTTTACGGATGGCGGCACTTTGATCACAGTCGAGATTTGGATGAGATGAACAGGCTGACTGCCACGCAGCCGGTGGCGCCCACTGTATTCAGCACGACCATGGTTCAGGATTTACCTGAACCGGCTCGTCGTTACTTTACCTACACGATCGCTGAAGGAACACCGCTATACACGGTCGCGGATATCAGCATGGAAGGTCTATTCAGCCTTGGTACGAAGCAAAAACCCAACTACCTCAATATGACTGCTCGACAGGTACTCGCCGCGCCCGAAGGCTTTGTCTGGAAGACTCGGGCTGGAAAAGGTCTCATGCAGTTGTCAGGATCTGACAGCGCCAGTTGGACGCGTTTCTGGATGGCAGGCATTGCACCGGTAGCACGATTGGGTGGCGATGTAGATCACACTCGATCTGCGTTCGGGCGCTACGTAGCCGAGGCCGTCTTCTGGACGCCAGCAGCGCTACTGCTGCGTCCAGGTGTGAGTTGGGAAGCTGTTGATGAGAATACAGCCCGCGTCACCGTAAGGCATATGGATCTTGAACAAGCTGTTGATGTATTGCTCACATCAAATGGTCAACCAACACAGGTAAGCTTTGCACGTTGGAGTGATGCTAATCCTGATAAGGTGCATCGACTCCAGCCGTTTGGCGGTTACCTCTCGCAGTATCGTGAATTTCAGGGCTTTCGCTTACCAACGCACGTAGAAGCTGGCAACTTATTCGGCACGGATGACTATTTTCCGTTCTTCATAGTTGATGTCAGCTCAGTGAGTTTCCCCCTACCTGAATCGCAACCATGAGCAAGCAACAACAGAACCAGTTAGATGGTGCGATCTGTTCACCTATAGAAAATTGCATTCAACTTGCACGTTCACGCAGTGACCCCTGCAATATGAATGGTCTAACAATGCGAAGAATCTTATTGTTGATCAGTCTATTTGCCACGATCGTGTCGAACAGTGCGAAGGCTGAGGATAGTGTGATCTTGCGGAACCTGAACTTAGTGGATGTGGCTGCAGGCACGGTACGAGGGCATCAAGATGTTCTTGTCAAGGACGGTACGATTGTCGACATCGGAGTAGACATCGAGCTGACGGACGACATTCGTGTTTTCCAGGGCAATGGCGCTTTCATGATTCCCGGTCTCTGGGACTCACACGTACACGTCTTTACGACGCCAGACGAACCTGACACTGCATTGCCAATGTATTTGTTGAACGGTGTTACCGGTATACGCGACATGGGTGCGCTGTGGCCTATCGAAAAACAACAACGTCTGGCCAAACAGATCGAACGCGGGAACGTTTTGGCTCCCAGGGTTGTTCTGTCCGGCGCTTGGGTCGATGCCCCGCCAGGGTCGTGGCCAGGGATGTTTCTTGCAGATAATCCCGCAAAAGCGTCACAGTTGTCGAGAGGATTTCAAGCGAAGGCTGGGCATCCGTAAAGGCTTATTCAATGCTTGATGAGCCAACCTATAATGCGCTCGCCGCCGCCGCTGTTACACACAATCTACCGCTTGTCGGACACATTCCTGAACAGATTCCGCTGCACATTGCTATTGCTGTCGGCCAAGCCGGTATGGAGCATTTTGGCCGTATCACACAGGCGTGTTCCACGCGTGAAGACGACATGGTGGAAGGAGTACGAGAAGCACTGACATCGGCTGACCCACGTGCCGCGTTGATATCAAAAATGGCAACCCACAACGCCATCATCCTGGAGACCTGGGATAAAACGCGTTGCCGACAACTGGTGACATCAATGGCTGACGCGGAAATGCACGTCAGCCCGACGTTGGTAGTTGCTGATTTCTATGTAGGACGCCAGCCCGATGCTGATTCATTGCGCATGCGGTTATTGCCCGATAGTGTTCGCAAGACATGGCGACAACCGGACTTCCGGTTGGAGGCAATGACCGATGAACTTCGCGCGATCGCTGATGAGTCGATCGCTTTGGACCGGCGAACCTTTCTCATGGCACACGATGCGGGCGTACCGATACTGGCCAGTACTGACGCCTCGTTTGCCAATCCATTTCTCTTTCATGGTTTCTCGTTACTCGATGAGCTTGATCGTTATGTCGAGATCGGATTGACACCGCAACAAGCCCTGTACACAGCGACCGTGTCTCCGCCATTGTTTCTGCAACTTGAGGATCAGGATGGCGTTATCGCTCCGGGTCGCCGAGCGGACCTGGTGCTCTTGACAGAAAACCCATTGACTGGGCTGGCAACACTTCGTAACCCAGTAGCGGTGGTGGTTCACGGGCAACTGCTGGACCGCTCGACACTTGATTCAATCAGAGACGAGCTTCTTACACGCGGTGAATAGGCTATCTGGAAAAAACCGCTACCAAATAATTACCGCAAGTGGCCAATTGATGTCGCTCAATAACGTGAGTGAAGACGAAAGCTAGTTTAATTCTCAGCCAAAGATATCTACGAGTTTAGTCCCAATCGCTCAACGCGTTTTGAATTGGCTACTCGCTGATCACAGCACTGATGAAAACCCAAGGGAGCTTACTTCATGAAACTATTATTTATCCCGCTGCTTGCTATGCTTGTTCTTTCAGTTGCACCCATTGCACAAGCTCAGCAAATCTGGTCAGCGGAACTGCGAGCGGGTGCCAATCTGCCGATTGACGATCTGGGTGATATCGCCTTGGACCCCGGTTTTGGTTTTGATGGAACAGTGGCGTATCAGATCAGCCCGGTATTATCTGCCTATGCCGGTTGGGGATGGCATCAGTTTGATGCTGATACGCCCAATGGAAGCCCGGACGTAGAGCAAACGGGCTACGTGATTGGTGTTCAAGCAACTCGAGCCCTCACCGATAGCCGATTCGCTCTTAGAGCTCGAGGGGGGCTGACCTATGAGCATATTGAGATCGAGAACAACCGTGGTGACATCGTCGAGGACACCGGTCACAGCGCTGGCGTCGAGTTCGGCGCTGCCGTGGTCTATTCAATGAATGATCGATTCAGCTTGACGCCGGGTATTCGTTATCGCTTCCTGTCACGAGATGTTGAGTTTGGAACAACAAACGACAGTGTTGATTTGAGCTACTTCGCACTCGATATCGGTGTTGCGTGGGCTTTCTGAACAGACTGGATTAACAGACAAGTCTACAGCTTCTGTGATGTTTTCTAAAGCCACCAGCGCAGTGTTTCGTGTCGCTTTGTCGCTGAGCAGAACAGGCCTGGCGTTTCTGGCTCTGCTGTCAGTGGCCAGCTGCAACGTGTCAGGGTTCGCGCGGGTTCCTCCACTACCAGAAGGTGTCGCCCAGCAAGGTGGAATCGCGGTACTGGAACCGGTAACGCTCAATGGTAGTAAGCAGCACATACAGATACGGGCTCATAACCCCAAGGCCTCTTTGTTACTCT
>Ga0209186_1001243_pt1 | contig 19188 bp, 12 predicted proteins | sample SidtaG_FD_187426 | JGI IMG/M metagenome (GOLD analysis project Ga0209186, IMG submission 187426) | Marine algal microbial communities from Sidmouth, United Kingdom - Sidmouth_Male2 metaG (SPAdes) (version 2) | ecosystem: Host-associated > Algae > Red algae > Unclassified | place: Sidmouth...
AAAGAAACCGTCAAAAAGTAAGGATATTTTTGTCTCACTACTTAAGACAAGAATATCCGTGTTACGCTACTCTTCCGAATCATCGACCTCACCTCCTTCTTCTGCTTCCTTGCTTAGCTCTTGCGCATCCTCACTTGCTTCTACCACTATTGCTTGACCGTTTTCGTCCAGCTCTATCTCGTCCTCTTCGTCTGTATGTGGAATAACGGCAATATCTGCGATTTGGTCATTCTTTTGCAGATTGATAAGGCGTACCCCTTGCGTAGCGCGACCAATGATATTGATTTTCTCCGTTTCGAGACGAATCATGATGCCTGACTTATTCGTAATCATCAAATCGTCCGTTTCATTTGGCGATTTAACCCCTACGAGAAAACCCGTTTTATCAGTCACTTGCAAGGTTTTGATACCTGTACCACCGCGATTCGTTTCGCGATACTCGGAAAGAAGGGTACGTTTACCATAACCATTTTCCGAAACGACCATGATAAGCGCATCCTCATTTGCAGGATTGACGGACACCATACCAATCGCTCTATCCTCTTCACCGCCGAGTTTGACGCCGCGCACACCTGCTGCCGAGCGTCCCATCGAGCGAACCTTACTTTCTGGAAATCGAATAGCTTTACCCATACGTTTACCAATAACAATATCATTTGTTCCGGTCGTCAAAATCGCTTCGAGCAATTGGTCGCCTTCGCGTATCGTGATAGCGTTGATGCCATTGGTACGTGGGCGCGAAAACTGCTCCAAAGGCGTCTTTTTCACGATGCCCTGACGCGTACAGAACATAATATAATGGTTGTTCAAAAACTCCTCATCCGTCAAATCTTCTACTTTGACGTAGGCTTTCACCTTATCGTCTTTTGGTATCTGAATGACGTTTTGTAATACACGACCTTTCGATGTTTTTGTCCCTTCGGGAATCTCATACACACGCATCCAAAAACAACGTCCCTGTTCGGTGAAAAACATCAAATAATTATGCGCTGTTGCGGAAAAAATATGTTCTACATAATCTGTATCACGAGTCGCAGAGCCTTTCGAACCGCGTCCTCCCCTGCCCTGTGCGCGATATTCGCTGGCAGCTGTACGCTTGATATAACCCAAGTGCGAAATCGTGATAATTACATCTTCATCCGCAATCATATCTTCGATGCTGATGTCGCTTGCCGAATATTCGATGGCAGTACGACGTTCATCTCCGAAGCGTTCGAGAATATCCGTCAGTTCGGTTTTTATAATGTCTTTACGCATCTGCTCATCGCCGAGTATGGACCTAAGATGTTCGATACGTTTAAGAATTTCCTCATAATCGCCCCGCACCTTATCGCGCTCCAAACCAACGAGTTTTTGCAAACGCATGTCCAAAATCGCTTTTGCTTGCGCCTCACTCATCGTGTCATTTGGCGTAAACTCTTCGCCGAGCGCATCGCTAATGGAGATGATTTTGACTGCGCCAGCTGCTTTTTCTTTATCCGTCAAAAACTTGGCTTCCATGAGTCCTTTACGAGCTTCTTCGCCTGTTTTCGACGCACGAATCAAGGCAATGACAGCATCGAGATAATCGAGTGCAACCAATATACCTTCGAGGATGTGAGCCCGTTCGAGTGCTTTGCGCAGTTCGTATTGTGTACGGCGTGTGATAACCTCCAAGCGAAACTTGACAAACTCCACAAGCATGTCCTTGAGGTTCATCACCACCGGACGATTATTGACGAGCGCAATGTTTCCGATACGTAGCGAGGTCTGCAATTGGGTATATTTATAGAGCTTCGAGAGAACGACATTTGCCATCGCATCGCGCCTTACATCTACGACCATACACAGACCATTGCGGTCAGAAAAATCATCTGCCGCCGAGATGCCTTCTATTTTCTTTTCATTGGCTAAATCCGCGATTTTTTTGAGTAAAACTGCTTTATTGACCTGATATGGAATTTCTGTAATTACAATACGTTCACCACCATTCGGGCGTTCTTCGATATGAACTTTCGCTCGCAACACTACCCTACCGAGTCCGGTTTCGTAGCCGCGTTTGATGCCTTCATAACCGTAAATAATACCTCCTGTTGGGAAATCCGGTGCGGTAATATGCGTCATCAATTCCTCTATCGTAATATCGTAATTGTCGATATACGCCATCGTTCCGTTGATGACTTCCGTGAGGTTGTGCGGCAACATATCAGTTGACATACCTACTGCAATACCCGACGCGCCATTGAGCAGCAAAACTGGCAATTTGGCAGGCAATACGGTGGGTTCTTCGAGTGTATCGTCAAAGTTGAGTCTGAAATCAACGGTTTCTTTATCCAAATCCGACAACAATTCGTTGGAAATACGCTGCATTCGTGCCTCTGTATAACGCATTGCGGCGGGGTTGTCGCCGTCCATGGAGCCAAAGTTGCCTTGTCCATCTACGAGCGGATAGCGGAGCGACCAGGGCTGCGCCATACGCACCATCGCGTCATATACGGAAGTGTCGCCGTGTGGGTGGTATTTACCCAAGACTTCCCCGACGATACGAGCGGATTTTTTATGGGCTTTATTGTACACCAATCCTAAGCCGGACATTCCATATAGCACTCTGCGGTGAACGGGTTTGAGCCCATCTCGCGCATCCGGTAAGGCACGCGCTACGATGACCGACATCGAGTAATCAATGTAAGCCGACTTCATTTCATCCGCTATGTTGATGTCAATTATTTTCTCTTCTGCCATGTATTTTACTGATTGTTTTATTGCTGAATTGTCTTATTGTCTTATTGTTATGAAAAGCAATCCAACAATCAGACAATCTTTATTCTTTTCGACTTGCAAAGATAAGGAAAATAGAGGGAAAATTTGAATGCGATGGGCTATTTTTTGGGCTATTTTTAGTTGTGTTCTTTATACCGTACAGACGACTTTAGCCGTCCACTTTATGAGACGGCTAAAGTCGTCTGTACGGGAGATTATTTTTCTAATTTTTGTTTAATTTTTAGGACTTTTTCTAATGAAATATTCAGTATTTCCGATATTTCTTGTGGACTTATGTTTCTATTTAATAAATTTTTGACAGATGTATTGGTTTGTTGGATGAATTGTAGTTGGACTTTTTCTTTTGCCTCCCTTTCTTTTTCTTTAGCTTTAATTGCTCTTTCTTTTGCCCGAATTGCCTCTTCCTTTTCTTTCATAGAAGTATTGTACATGACGGCTTTCACGATTTGCCTTTCGGCGTATTCGCGTTCCATAGGTGCCATCTTGCTGAGGTCAAGCTCCTTGATTGCTTCTTGAATCCATTCCTCCGACCAAAATTCGGGCGGATTGAAGGTGTCTGTTTCTTTTAATGTATGTGTTACTTTCATAACGTATATCAATTTATCTAAATTAGTTTTGATGTCCTCAACAGGTTTGTTCCATTTGCCCATTTCAAACATAATTTGGGTGATTTCATCGCCCATTAATTCGCCATGTTGGTTGCGTAACTTTCCTATATGATGCAGTTCTGACGAATTGGGATAGACGATGCCATTCAAAAAGGAAATCATATATATTTTCTTGAGTTTGTCAAAATAAAAATCTCCTTTCTTGGTAATCAACCCATAGCGATTTGCCGCATAAAAGGTGCTACGCTTGATAAACTTCTTGAGTTCATCAAGCTGCATATCAATGATGTAGTTTTCACCATTGCCATCTATACAACTAAGATCAAACACACCGCCTCGGTTCTCCTTTGTCAGTCCTGCTATTTCACTTCTGTCAAATTCTACTTTGGCTATCGGTACTTCGGATTTGATGAGGGCTTGTATGGATGTCCGTAAAAAAAGTGTAGTGGTGGTATTGCCAAAGGTCTTTTTGAAACCGTAATCCGATAATATCGAAATAAAGCGTTTGTTGCTCATGGGTATCGTTTGGTTTATGTATTTGTAAATTTACGGTTTTTTGGTAAGGTTTACAAGTAACTTGTTTTTTGGGTTAAATTTGAGTGAGTTTTTGTTAGAATTTTAATCAGAAGAAAATATTGAATGAGTAAAATTTCTTGCCGTAAGATTTCGTAGATTTTTGTTTAATTGATAAGGTAGAACAACAGATTTAACGTATCTTTGTTTCATTAATCCGAAAAAATCAGCTTGCTCCCACATTCGGATTTTAACAACGTAACACAGACATTCCTGTCTGTGCCACGTAAAGACAGGAATGTTTGTGTTACGTAGGAAATTGTTATATTTGTTCGACTTATAAAACTAACACAAACTTATTGAGTTGTAAAGCCCCATGATATAGGTTTTACCTCTGGAGATACGACTCCGCTTTTTTTACCATAAGAAATCATAATGAGTAACAGCACCTATTTTGAGCATGGCTATGCCTTGCTAATTGGTATTCGGTATGGGCATTGGCAAAATGTACGCCCTCTAAATGGCACATTAAGGGACGTAGAAGACATTAAAGACCATTTCTTAAATCCAGACAAAGCAGCTTACAAAAAAGAAAATATCATCGCACTTACCGAAGAGAATGCTACTGCCGAAGGCATTTTAAAAGCTTTGGATGTATTGGCAGCAAAAGCTAATCAAGATAAAGATGCAACTGTCATTGTCCATTATTCGGGACATGGAGAGACAGACGGACAGAATTACTTTTTTGTCCCCTATGATTTTGATTTGAAGCAATGGCAAGAAGATGGTAAATTTGATAAGGACAAAGTGGTTTTATCCAAACAATTCGTAGAAAAAATTGACAATATTCAAGCGGATAAAAAATTGATTATTTTAGATTGTTGTCATTCTGAAAATATCGTTGAGCGAAGTTTGAGGAAACAAACGCCGCTGTTTTTAGATGGTCTTGCAAATGAATTGGATAGTGTCTCGGAAACTCACACAACCAAGAACGTCTCCACCACTCAACTCAAAAAAGGTAGCGGAAGTGTTATCTTGACTTCTTGCAAAGCCAATGAAACTTCTTTAGATTTGGGAGAAAATGGCTTATTCACACAAGTCTTACTGGAATCATTTAATGGAACGAAAAATATCGAACAAGATGGTTGGGTGCGACTGATTGATATGATGCGTTATCTGCCTAGTGAGGTAGCAGAAAGAGCTACTAAATACCTAGCCAGAGGAGAACCCCATCAGCAACATCCCGTATTCAAACGCATAGAAAATATTGGTCACGAGGATTTCATCATTTGCGCCTACGATATAGCACAAGCCAGAGGCTTGAAATTTACACCTATTACCGAACCAAAACCATCTACTATTATGCCTATTGACTATAAATATATCAGTGATTTTATTGCAAAGGGTAAAGTCGAAAAAGCCATTGGTGAAATAAGAACCGTAGCTTATCAAATCAAAAATGATGATGTTATCGCTGAAGTTGATTCTCTTTCGCAGAGATACAGTACCAATGAAAGAAAGCAGCGACTTGGTATTTTGAATAATGATAAATACAATGAGGAACGTAATAAAATTACGTTTGCCTTGTTGGAGTTGATTAACAGACTAAAATCTTTGGACAGCAATGCCCCTTCGTCAGGAGGAAACACCACTAACATATCCGAGAATGGAAATATTGTTATCCAAGATGTACAAGGTGGCAATGTAAATATAGGCAACGTGCCTTCCCAAGCATCTGGAAATCCTGTCAATTCTGCAAAACCAAATAAAGATAAAATTTTGGGGTTAATAGACAGTAATCTTGATGAAGCATTTGATATGTTAGACGAGGCATTTGGCAAAACTAACGGAATCTATAATGACTTTAATAACGAATATTTTAGTCGCTCCGATAATTTTAATATGGAAACTTTCAGAAGTAAATTGAAAAGATTTGTAAAAAGAAAACTCTAAAACGCACGAACCATGAATTTGGAAGAAATAAAAAAGCAAATCGACAAAGACCTTGATGAGGCTTTCAATATATTGGATGGAATATTTGGAACGTCTAATGGTCTTTATAATGACCTTAGTAACGAATACGTTAGTCGTCCTGAAAATTTCAGTAGGCATGCTTTTAGGAGCAAACTTAAAAGGTTTGTATGCCTGCATTTTCAGAGCGATAAAAGACCTCGTATTACGCACGGTCAGGCTTTTCTATACAATCAACAAAAGCCAAAATCAGCACAAGCACTCCAAATCAACAAAAAAATTCCCATAGAAAAAATCTATCTATGCAACAGAAAAGACCAATTCAATACTTTTCTGAATGGGCTACAACATCAAAAGAAAATCAACACTTTTTATGTTCATGGAGATGAAATGCACGGACACGACGAGATGTTTGAGCGATTATGCAATCATTTGAGAGGTTCGTACAGAACAAATGAACGCAATCGAAAAGAAATAAAAACATTAAATATTGATTTTTCTACGATTTCACCCACCAATTTCAGGCTTATTTTATTGAGTAAATTTTTGGACGCGCTTGGCATGGACTTACATCAATACAGTCTTTCCAATCTAATGATTGACGAAGAATTGTATAACATTTGTCAAAAAAGTAATTACATCAAACCACTAAAAGCCAATGATAGTATCGCTATTAATTTCCGTATTCCCGGCGGCGAGTGGTTTCCCGGACTGACGGATGACATCGAATGGTTTGTCAATGATTTTTGTAACAAACAAAGCTTGCCCGACGATGCGCCTGTCTTTCATTTTTTCTTTTCGGTGGTGTATAGTCGAGCCAATTTGATGAAGCAACCACTTAGATTCCGAAAATTAAAACAACACAAAGAAAGCATAGTAAAAGCCTTGAAAAATACACTTATCCCCGACATCAATGAACTGACTTGGGTAAAACCCGATGACGTAAGAGATTGGTTGTCAGTCATTGGCATTCAGAATCCGAATAAAAGACAGCAATTAATGAGTACAAAATTCAAAAAAGACAGCCGACAAGGTTACTACATGAGTAAGCTAAAAAGCACTTTAACAGATGTCATCAACGACCACACAAATAAAAAATTATGAGCAAAATCACCATACCTAAAACCACCTACCGCCACCACGATTTCGACCCGGAAACCTACCTCCTTTCCGAACCACTCGCGGCTGCCGTGCAAGTTGCCATGACACTCGGCGTACCGCTACTCGTGACAGGCGAACCCGGCACCGGAAAAACCCGCTTGGCGTACAGAGTCGCGCACGACCTGCACGGCGAGGATGTGCGATTTGATAAAGAACCGTTAATATTCAACACCAAAACAACTTCGGCTGCCCAAGACCTGTTTTACACCTACGATGCCATAGGGCATTTTCACGAAGCGGCGATTGCAAAACAGAAAGGCGAGGGCAAAATAGATGTCATGAAGCACATCACGCCGAGAGCATTGGGGCAAGCGATTGACAAGACCAAATCGGGTAAAAGTTCGGTGGTATTGATAGACGAAATAGACAAAGCACCACGCGATTTTGCCAATGATTTGCTCAATGAAATCGAAAACTACCAATACGAAATAAAAGAACTCCCCCAACCCATCCTCAAAACCAAACACCCCGACCAAAACATCGTTGTCATCATGACCAGTAATTCCGAAAAAAACCTGCCGGAAGCCTTTTTGCGCCGCGTGGTATTTTATCATATCGACTTTCCGAAGCCGGAGGAATTACAGCGTATCGTCCGCAGTCAATTGACCGCAGATTCGCGCTATACCGACGCAGCGTTTATCGAACATTTCCAACAAGTCCGCAATGCCATACTCCGCAAAAAACCCGCTACGGATGAATTGCTCAAATGGCTCTACATCCTCGAAATAGAGGGATTTGTCAAAGACAACAATATTGATTTCGACAAGCTGACCGATGAACAAATCAAAATCCTCAAAAACAGTTACAGCGTACTGGCTAAGACGAAGGAAGATTTGGATTTGATTTTGAAACCGTACCAATGAAACCGTACCGACGACTTTAGCCGTCGCCCGAACATGTAGAGAAAATTCATGAATTTTCTCTACATGTTCGAGAGCGCAAGACGACCCACTTGACGGCTAAAGTCGTCAGTACAGGTGCATACCCCACATCCTACACTTTTACATTTAAAAAATTATACATTATAAATTTTCTCATTAAAAAATAAGTGAACAACAAAACACCACATACCTTCCCCCTCCACCGACTGATGCAAGTCCTCTCCGAAAAGGGCTTCCACATCACACCGGATATGTATGTGCGTGTACAGACGATTCTACAACAACTCGGCAAACAATACCACAACCAACCCGAAAAACTCGCCCACATCCTCGCGCCCGTGCTGGCGAAGAACCCGCAGCAACAGCAACTCTTTTATGAGGTGTTTGAGGAATATTTGGATGGATTTGTGCCACCTCCGCCTCCGATTCTACCAATATCTCCCTCGCCGCCGTCTGAGCAGTGGTATAGGAATGCTTTGATTTGGTTGGGATTATTTGGAGTGTTGGGATTGGGTATTCTTTTCGTAACGCAATTTTTCCAAAATGTAGAACAACCAATTAATGAGGACGAGAAAGTAATAAAAGAAATCTTTGAAGAAGCGTATTACTATGAAATAGGTGATACAGTTTACTTTGAAGACATTATTGATAAACATAATATTGATTCTACAAATTTCATTTGGGGTTTTGGCGACAATACTTTTGATAGCTTAAATTTAAAGCCATTTCACATTTATAATGAAAAAGGTATTTATAATTCTGCACTTGCCTGTATTATTGATGGAGATAAACGTTTGATTAGACGAAGTATTTATGTCTCTTGCGTTGGTGGCGATGGGATTGGTTTTAGTCTTAGTCATACTGATGTCGAATTAGGAGATACTGCGTTGGTGATTGCCGAAACTTTTCCAAAAGGATTAAAAAACATTGAATGGGATATTGCTGGTTCACCTGAAGTCATAGACAATGGTACTGAATTATTATTAATATATAATGAGAGAAGTACTGGAAGAGTGAGTGCCGTAGTAAAAGGAGTCAACTGTACCACGGGTGATACGATTTCAGGAGAAGCATCTGCTACTGTAGTGCTTTTTGACACTTTAAAAATATCTGATTTAAAAGTAGATATCGGAGAAAATAAACTCATATATACTGAGAATTTTGAAAGAGAAATCGGTAAAGAATGGTCACGAGACACTACTACGAAAGAAAAGAAAAAAGAAAATACTTTCTTAGGATATTTTAAAAAAGACAGCGTAATCTTGAATATTACCGATTTATCCGAATATGAAAAGATAAAAATTTGTTTTGATTTCCTAATTTATAGAGATGCTAAACTACTCAGGTCACAAATGGACTCTTTGCAACGAAGTGGAGACATTTCTACTGAGTCCCTTTTTTCTAAACTCAGATATTTCAACAATTGGAAACCAAAGTGTAAAACTTTAAATACCAGTGAAAAAAACACAACGGATTTCACATTTTCAGCATTAGGTTTATCAATAGAACAGGATGCGACATGGGGAATTGACAATGTAAAGATCTACGGTGACAGCCTAAGTTACAAACCCACATTAGCAGACTTACAAAGAATGTTACCACAACGTTTCACAACTAAACCTAATTTTAAATATTACCTCTACCCCTTCCTCCTATTCCTCACCTTATTAGGAGGCTTTGCATGGTTATACAATCGCCTCAACAAAGCCAAAACACCCCCATTTGACCCAAATAAAAACAGCCAAGCCCCCTACAAAATTCCCTTCCCCGAACAATCGGTCATTCCTGCTACGCCGCAGGTCTATCAGTTGGCGAAGATGCTGCGACAGCGACAGGCGGGTTGGCGGTATCGGGTGGATATACCCGCTACTGTGCGAGTGACGATTGCCAAAGGCGGTTTTCCTATCATCCGGCAGCGGGGCAATACCCGTTCGCCCGAATATTTGTTTTTGATAGACCTCGAAACGCCTGATGCACAGCAAGTTCGTTGGTTGGAGTCTGTCTTGGAAATGTTGCGCCGGGAGGAGGTGCTGATGGCTTGTTATTACTTCAAGCAAGACCCTTCGTGGTGCTGGAACCGCGAGCAACCCGACGGCTTGGATATAGACGAACTGCATCAGCGATTTCCCGACCACCGACTGGTGATTTACGGCGATGGCGATTATTGGCTCGATAGCTTTGAAGCCCGTACCGATGAGCGGGTCTTACGCGAGTTTCCGCTATGGTCGCAACGCGCTTTGCTGACCACCGTGCCGCCCGAAAACTGGTCGTACCGCGAACGCCTGTTGCAGCAATATTTCAACCTCATTCCGGGCGATATGAAAGAACCCCTCGTGCTGGCAACCGCCCTGATGACGCAGCCCGAAGATTTTGAGCAAATCCGCCAAGACCGCAGCCGCAGCACTGACCGCTTTATCGAATTTAATAGCCTTGACGACATCCGCGATTTTCTCCAAGACCCGCACCTTGTCGATTGGCTGGCAGCCACCACCGTCTATCCCGAACCTCAATGGGAAATCACCCTCGCCGTCGGCAAAGCCTTCGAACAATTCCCTGAATATCAAGGCATACTGACCCTGCCCAATCTCCGCCGCCTCACCCAAATCAAATGGATGAACCGCGATGCCTTCCCCGAAAATCTCCGTCAAGACCTCCTCGCGCACCTGCATACTCGTCCGCAGGTGGAGGCACGCGCCCGCGAGACGGTTTCTGACTTGTTGGAAACAATCATGGACGATGAACTTGACAATAATTCTTATGCTTATCTTGATGCTCATATCAAATTCATACAGCAAAAACGCAAAATAGAACCTGTCTCTCGTGAAATACAAGACGAGGCGATAAGATTAGCCAATCAAGGATTCATTCCCAGAGATAAAGACCTCGACAAAGTTCGTCAAAATCGTAACCTTGCGAATATCGCAGGTGCTTTAGTAACAGCTTTTGTTTTGTCCTTGATTTTGTGTACTGCAATCTATCAATCCTATCCGCAAATCACCGAAAATTGGGGCTTAGTCAAGACGGTGTCTTTTGATTTGCCGATTCGGATTGGTGACCCACGATTTACGAATAAACGGGATAGTCTTGGGGTGAAAATTGTGAGTGATAATTTTCAACGGGCTTTTAATGTGATGGCGAATGAGGATTATTTGGTGCGAGGGATTCCGGTTGAGTTTTTGGATAGTCAGGCTACTTTGGTGATTAGAGGAGAAAAATTCACGTTCCAAGAAATTAATGAGTCAATATTTAGAGCTGGTGGAGGGAAAAGTAATGGTGGTGGAGTTAGTGGTTCTTTTGATTCTCCAAATTCGAACAAAGACAGTTTGAATGATATTTTTAAAATCGACAAAGAATGTGTTTGTGTTTCTGAAAAATGTGGAGGAATTGAAGCAACCTATAATTTAAAGATGGGAAAAACATATTTTTGTGCAGGAGATGAAGTAAAACTTACCAATTTATCCTCGTCTGACATAGATTACGGCATAGTTTATTGGGGAGACAATACAGTAGATACCTTAATGAATACTTTATCAATTTCTCACGTTTACGAGAATAATCCAAATAAAAATACATATAACATTTGTTTAAAAGTAATAAAGAAATGTGATGATGGAATAAGTTGTCACTCAAAAAGTTCACCCATCATAGTAGTTTCTCGTCCAAGCGCAGAATTTGATTTTGTAACAGATGCTTGTGTTGGAGAAGTAATTACCTTTGTTAATAACAGTCAAAGTGCTTCTAGTTTCTCATGGAATTTTGGTGATGGAGGTCGGGTAGGTTCCGTTAGTTCTCACCCACTGTTTCACTGGCAATTTTTAAAAGGAGCTGACTCAAAGCATACATACAATTCAGAAGGTGCGAAAGACGTAACTTTAATAGCAAGAAATATGTGTGGGGCTGATACTTTGACTCGGACAATAAATATATGTGAAGATAAAAAATTACTCGAAGAAGAATATATTTTTGTTTCTACTCCTTTCTCATTAAATCCTACTCCAATACAACATTTAAAATCGGAATTTAAAGATAAGTCTACTATCAAACCGAATATTTTCCTATCAGATGTGGTGGTTTCAAATAATACAGTCAATTCGGGACAAACCGTAACCGTTAATTCACGTCAGCACATTAGCTCACATGTAGGCATATCTATCAGGTCTCAATTGGAATATGCGTGGAACACTGACACTACATGGTCAGGTGCAACAATACTCGGAACAGATTATAGTAGTTTTAAAAATGGAGATAGTTATGATAATGAAAGTTTCAGTTTTACTGTGCCCGACAACGTATCAGGAACAATTTATCTTTTGTTGACCGCAGATGCTATTAACAATGTAATCGAATCAGATGAAACGGATAACAGAGAATACATACCTTTAATTATTGAAGGTATTAATAATAACTAATAAATTAGGCTGAACGAACTGGAAGTATCGTGCTACATGACGCAAACGCTACGTGGCTACTTGCTGATTGACGAGTGATTCATCATAATGTCGCTGTCGTTTCATCCAAAAATGGGCGGGAATATTGAGTGCCTTGTGTAAGGCTTCGGCGAGTTGGGGTGTTATCACAGCTTCCTCTTTTTCCATGACGATATTTACAATAATATCTTCCTCTACGCCGACATGTAGCGCGACACTTCCAGTTCGCGTACCGTAAAACGATGCTTCCAGCTCGTTCCGCATCATTCACCATTCCACACCTCAAAAAACAACCGTCATTCCGAACCCCGATTTGGAATCTGTTTGGCTTTTAGCACCATTTTAAATTGAAGCTCTTGTTTGACATCGTGCCAAGACAGGGCAGATTCCAAATCAAGTTTGGAATGACGGTTTGCTTTTTGGGATAACGGTAGCTTTTAATTTTTATGCTAACGGTCAAGCTTTCACAAGTTCTAATTTAGCCACAGCTTCCTCATGCGCCTTATCATATCGTTGCTGCACATTCAACCAAGAACGGGCTGAAATATTGAGATGTTTTTCGAGTTCTTCGGCGAGGTTGCGACTCATGGTGCTTTCTTCCATGATAAGGTCCATGATGATTTCTATGTCCATGCCTGTTTGTTTGGCAAACTCTACTGGTGGAATTTTCAGTTTGTCTATTTCTTCGGCGAGTATGTCGCCAGGATGTTTTTCGGTGATGGTTTGTTTGATTCTTCTTTGTAGGCGAGCTTCTTCCGTTTCATTGTTCAGTACCAATTCGTCGTACAGTTCTTGTCCGCGTATCCAATAGTGAGCCGGAATACCTAATGCCTTGTGAAAAGCTTCGGCAAGTTCGGTGCTTATTCTACCCTCATCTTTTTCCGTGACTATATCCATTATTACACTTTCATCTGCACCGATTTCTTTAGCAAAATCTTTTGGGGAAACATCCATTTCTTCCAACTTTTCGGCGAGGGAAATACCCGGATGTCCGATAGTTTTGGGAATGTATTCTATCGCACGAGATGACTCTTGTTTCTCAACAAACTCCCTATATCGTTTTTGTTTTCTCAACCAAAAAGCAGCAGGAATCTTAAGGGCTTGCTCGAAAGCGTCTGCAAGGCTGGGTGTTATTGTTCCTTTTTCTTCCACTATATCTACGACAATATTGTCTTCCACACCGATTTGCTTGGCAAAATCCTGTGGCGAAAGTTCAAGTTCCTCTAATTTTTCCGCAAGGCTACTTCCGGGGTGCAGCTTTATCGGTGGTATGTATTTTTCTCCTAAAGTTGGCATAATTTCCTTGTTTTAATGATAATCTACAATTTCAATAATATCTACTCCGTATATTTCTGACCAAACAAATCTGCTGTTTTCATCCATTGGAATCGGGTCTTCATGTGGAATAAATATCATTCGCAGTGGATTTTCCAAATGACATGCCCACTGTCCTTTTCTATCACCGACAAGTTCATGGAAGTTCCCCGCCGCGTGGCGCATTTCTTCCAACATCAAAGCATCATCCAAATCATCTAATCGCTGTCTGATTTTCTTAGCACATACATCCCCGTATGCTTTTCTGAGTTTGCTATCACTCTTGGCAGCTTTCCTTAATTTCCTGTCACTAATAGTTACTTTCATTCAAAGGTATGTATTTTTTGTATGAATATCAATGTGAAGATAGCGAATTTGTCTCTTTCGTTAAAGGAAAAATTCTTATATTTGTTCGACTTACCAACCAATACAAACTAATAAACATACACCAACATTTATTTTTTTACAAGTCAGAAAACATTGACGGAGTAAAAAAAAGTATTGAATAATCACATGAAAAAAATCTACATCTCCTACGCCCACCGAGGCGAAGGCAAGCAAGTTACCGAGTCTTTGGATAAGGCATTTCAGGCGCGTGACGTACTCATCGAGCGCGACATCCGCAATGTGAAATATAAAGGAAGTTTCGGCGAATTTATGGCGCAATTGGGCGCAGGCGAATACGTCATAACGGTGATAGACAAGCCGTATTTAGAATCAAAAAACTGTATGCACGAACTCATCGAAGTGTATAAAAACGAACAGTTTCGGGAACGTGTCTTCCCTATCGTCTTGCCGGATTCGGGGATATTCAACGCCATTGAGCGCATCAAATATCTCGCTTATTGGGAAAACAAAACAAAGGAATTGGAAGAAGCCATGCGCGGAGTCGGGCTTGCCAACTTGCAGGGCATTCAGGAAGACTTAAATTTATACACCGAAATACGTCAGACCTTTGCTGCCATTACCAATATACTCGGCGATATGAACGCGATGCAATTGGCATCGCACAGCGAGGAAGATTTCAACACTGTATTCGAGGCAATACATAACGGAATCAGCGAAAATACCGACACCACTCCCCCACTCCCTGCGCTTGAAGGCAAGGCATTGGTACAAAACCACATCGCACAAGGAGATACAACTGCCGCTATTAAAGCCTTCCTAAAAATCGCTACTGCTACGAATCAGAATGGCTTATATAATGACCTCATCCTACTCTCTGGACGCAATAACAGCAATGAAAAAAGTTACCAAGCCAACACCCTCAGCCATCAAAACTACGACATCGCAAAAGCCAGAATTGCGGCGGCTTTAAATAGCTATTTGGCGGATAATTAGCAAGTTCAAGCGCAAGTATCAAGTTCAAGTTCAATAATAAATTTACTTTCAGTGAATTGTGAGCTGCATTCAAGACCCCAACAAAAAAAATGCGTTATTCCACACAAGATGTAGAATAACGCATAAAAAACATTCAGACAAAAATATCAAATCGCGTCCGACAAACTCGTAAACGTAAAGTCACGAATCTTCATCGGTGGAATCATATTACCGTCAATGCGCTGCGGTTTACCGAGCATTTCCAGATTATTCAACATGATAATCGGGCTTTCATTGAAGCGGAAATTTTTGACCGGATGTTTAATCTTGCCATTTTCGATGTAGAATGTACCGTCACGAGTCAAGCCCGTATTGAGTAGCGTCTGTGGGTCTACGCTGCGGATGTACCACAGGCGAGTCACGAGAATACCACGTTTGGTACTTTTTATCATATCTTCAATCGAAGCGTCGCCGCCTTCCATGATGATATTGGTCGGAAACGGAATCGGGTCAACGCCCTTCTCATTCGCCCAATATCTGCCATAGTGCAAGTTTTGCACTACGCCATTACGTATCCAGTCCATTTTCTTCACGGGCAGCCCACTGCCCGACCACGTAGATGCCGGAACTTCGGGATGAAACGGGTCGGAATAAGCACTCACACGCTCATCCAACATCTGCTCACCAACTTTCGTACCGCCGCCTTTTTTCGACATATAGTTACGCCCTTCGTCCGCAGGCCGCGCACTCATACCGTAAAACATTCGCGAAAGCAAACCAATTGCCGCCGCAGGTTCGAGGATGACCGTATATTTGCCCGGTTCTATGGCCTTTGCATTAGCCGAGCCGGCGGCTTTCTGCATAGCGATTTCCGTAGCTTCTACGATGTCGAATTTACTGATGTCATTATAGTCGCGTGTCACCCAACCCGAACCTGTCGCGTCTTTGGTGCGTACTGTCAGCGTAAATTCCGCGCCTGTACTGCGTTCGTAAGCAAATAAACCCTTAGAGTTCATAATCGCGCTAAAGTTCTGACCATCTTCCATAAAACCTGCGCCGACAAGTCCTTTTGCTTTGGTCATTTCTATGCTTTTCGCGACGATTTCGGCTCTAAATTCAGGGTCAATATCCGCCGTCGATTGCACAAACATATTAGGTTGTTCGTCGTACATTTGCGGTCCGAGCGGCTCCATATATTCGGGGCTTTCGGGCGAAAGTTGTGCGAGTTCTTCGGCACGCCTGACGACCTTTTCGAGCGAAGCGTCATTCAACTCATTGATGGTTGCCGTTCCGGTTTTTTTGCCGAATGCAGCCGTGACGCCGAGCGAGAGATTTTCCTCAATACCACTTGTCGTTACCGTATTTCTCGCGTAACGTATATTGCCATTCACCCCACCGTCAAGCGAGACTTCAAGGTGGTCGGCTTTTGATAGCTTCACGACTTTTTCAAGTATCGTGCGAGCTTCTTCTTTATTTAAAACAGACATTCTAAATGATTTAATTTTGAATGAATTAATGAGCGAATATGATGAATGAATGAGTGAATTTTGAATGAATGAATCCGTAAAACCCAATATGATTCATTCATTCTTTCATTCAAAATTCATTCATTGAAAATATTATCGCATTTCAGCATTATCGCATTGTAGCATTATATTTTCCTAGCCGTATTAATCACGTTTACTCCATCGAATCTTGTGGTAGAGCTACCGTGCGATACAGCACTGATTTGACTGGGTTGCCCCTTTCCGTCGAAAAACGAACCGAACATGCGGTAGTCGCTTTCGTCGCAGATTTTGGTACATGAGTTCCAAAACTCCTGTGTGTTGGATTGGTAGGCAACATCGTTGAGCATACCGGTGATTTTACCGTCTTTGATTTCGTAGTACACCGTACCGCCAAATTGGAAATTATACCGTTGTTGGTCGATAGAATACGAGCCACGACCTGCGATATAGATGCCTTTTTCTACGTCCTTAATCATGTCCTGAAGACTGTATTTCTCCTTACCCGGTTCGAGTGAGACATTGGGCATACGCTGAAATTGGACGGAGTTCCAGCTATCGGCGTAGCAGCAGCCGTGCGATGCTGTTTCGTCGATAATTTTGGCTTGGTCACGGATGGCTTGGTAATTCACCAAGATGCCATTGCGCACCAAATCCCATTGTTTGGTCTTCACACCTTCGTCATCGTAACCGACTGCACCGAGCGAACCAACTTGCGTTTTATCTGCTACAAGATTGACGATGTCGCTACCGTATTTAAAGGTTTTAGTTTTCCATTTATCGAGCGTTGCAAAGCTCGTTCCGGCATAATTGGCTTCGTAGCCGAGTACACGATCCAGTTCGAGCGGATGCCCTACTGATTCGTGAATCGTCAAGCCTAAATGATTGGGTTCGAGTACCAAAGAGTATTTGCCCGGCTCTACGGATTTCGCCGTTGAAAGCATTTCTTTGACTTGTTTGGTGGCATCGGCGGCGTCTTGTACGATGTCATAACTTTTGCCGTAAAGTGTCATACCTGCTACGCCTTCGATTTGGTCTTCTTTTTTCGGAGTGAGGTATTCATAACCCAAGCCCATCGGCGCACTCATTGACTGTCGCGTTTTGAATTTGCCGGATTCTTTGTTTGTAGCAGTCACGCTGAAATTGGGCCATACGCGATGCACATCCTGATTGATGTAAGAACCATCGGTAGACGCAAAATATTTTTTTTCATTGACAAAAAACAGCGCAGAATTGACGAAAGATGCGCCATTATCCATTGCGGCTTTGTTGGCACCGAGTAGTAAATCGACCTTTTCTGCCACAGGTACTTCAAAGGCATTTCGTTGAATAGGCGTTTTCCATTCGACCTCGCCATGCCCCTTCACGGGTGTAAGTACGATGGGTTCGGTTTGGAGGCGAGAGTTCGCTTTGGCGATAGCTACGGCACGTTGGGCAGCTTTTGCGATAGCATCTGCGGTCACATCGCTCGTGGCAGCAAAGCCCCAAGTTCCGTTGGCAATCACACGCACACCGGCACCGTAAGATTCGGTATTGACGATGTTTTGTACTTTTTGTTCGCGTGTAAAAACGTACTGATTGAGGTAGCGACCTATACGCACATCTGCATACGACGCGCCCGCCATACGTGCCGCATTGAGCGCGACATCGGCGAGTTTCTTGTTGAGTAAAGCGTCAAATTGTCCGCCGGAATAATCCAATGGAACAGAGTTGCCGAACATAGAAACAGGAACTGCCATAGCTCCCAACCCCATTCCGGCTACCTTGATGAAATCTCTCCTTTTTAAATGATTTTTCATAGTAGAATAATGAATGAATTTTGAATGAGTGAATGAATGAATGAATGAATTCATAGGAAATTCACCATTAAAATGAAGGGGTTTTATAAGTACTTGACTTTGGCAATTAGGCAATCAGGCTAAACTATTGATTTTTAGCCGACTAAAAATTAAATTAAAAATAATATGATGCAAGAATGATATTACGTTAATACTTTGATAATCAGAATTTTATCCTAATTACCCAATCACCTAATTACCCGATGTCCAAAGTCTTGATAAGTATTAAAAGACAAGATAGTTAATTGAGGGTTGCATTTAAAATTTGTAAGGTGTTTTTGGACGAAATTAACATTTTATTCGACAGGAAACGAACCCTTAGTGAAAGAAATTAAATAAGATGTCCTATAATGCGAAGTATTTTTTTTGTCTAAGGATTTTTTGAAAGCCGCACATAGCCTTAGTATCAGGAGTTAGGTAGTTTTCATTTTTAAAATACATTATTTATTATGTTTAATAAATAAAAATTACTTTTTAAAATATGGTTTTGTCATTAATTGTGTTTAACTTTGTCACTATTTTTTAACTAAACATAAATTACGTCTTATGACAAAACTTAACTATCTATTCTCATTATTATGTATGCTTGCCGTAAGCTCATTTGCTTTCGCGCAACCTGCTAATGACAGTTGTGCAGATGCCGTTGACCTAAGCGCAAGCCTCGGACAAGGTGCGGATATAGCGGTCAATGCAGGTACTTATGACAACACAGACGCGACCACCGGACTTGATGACCCGACTACGGGTTTTGATTGTTTTAGTGAACCGGACGGTAGTGGGACTGCGCCCTCGCTTGACAATACAGTATGGTTCAAAATCACAGGTGATGGCAACGTATATTACATACAAGCTACTTCAACTGACTGCTCTGTAAATGCAGGTATAGATGA
>Ga0209186_1001249_pt1 | contig 19154 bp, 19 predicted proteins | sample SidtaG_FD_187426 | JGI IMG/M metagenome (GOLD analysis project Ga0209186, IMG submission 187426) | Marine algal microbial communities from Sidmouth, United Kingdom - Sidmouth_Male2 metaG (SPAdes) (version 2) | ecosystem: Host-associated > Algae > Red algae > Unclassified | place: Sidmouth...
GCCCGTGCTGGCCGGCACGAGGCCAAAAGACGTCGAGCGCGCGAGGGGGCAACGCGACAGGTCCCCCCACACGTTGCCTCGCATGGCAGGAGACCGCCTGTCGGCCCCCTCGGACTGCTCACGCAGGGAGGCGCCTGTCGGCGGACTCACGTATGCGAGCAGCGCCCGCCTGACGAACGGGTGCGTGGCGCACGCGCGTGACGAGGCCCGCCCGGGCCCGCCCTCGCCACAAAAGAAGGCTGCGCCCGCCGGGCACGTGCAGGGAACCTGGTGGAGGTCCTTCTATACGTTGCCTGGCGAGGTGGGGTGCACCCGCGCTGGCACGCGCGAGCACACAATGCCTGTTCATTGGACCGCCGACGATGCGCGGACTGACGCCTGGGCCATGGCAGCCATCATCGGTGTCCGCCCACGCAATGCACTCAGCTGACAGACGTGTGTGTGAGGCCCAAATCGCGATCACGCGACGGTCAAGCGAGGCCACTCATTGCTGCGCAGCGCTCTCTCATCTCTCACCCAGTGTCACGCCTGCCCGCCACACCATCCGTTTGAGACGAGCGGCGTCCAATCATGTTCACTGGAAAACTGATGGCGGAATCAGTCCCGCCCAGATCGCGTTCAGATCGAGACATAACATTTTGAAAATACCTGGACTGGGCGAAAGACACTTGAAGGCAGGGGCACGGCTGAGAAATTTTACATTGACAGCCAATGAAAGAGCGCCTATTCCGTCCGCTGACCGAAGAGTCTGACCCGAGAGCGGCTCAGGGCAATCGATTCTACAAGCTTGCACTCCCGAGAGATGGTACACGCGCGATGTAGGCTGTTTGGCAGGACCACTCTGCGGTGCCGACAGTGCCTTGGTCCGCTCGCGCATGTGATTGTCCACCAGACTGGCCCAGATCGCTCGTGTTGCGGCTCGTGAAACGCGGGTCTTCGCCTGTGTCAGGCGTTGACATCGGCAATTCGTGCGCGTGGTGCCGTGGCACTGCCAGGTGTCGTCGCATTCACCCAATGTTATTGCGTGTTGAACCCGATTCTGCTCGGATTGGGCTTCATTCGCATACTGTGCTTCAATTCTTTGTCGCGTGGCATGCCCGAGCCCATTTTCGAATGAATCTAATGACTGTCTCTGCACGATCTGCAATCGGTTTCGGACACATCAGCCATCGTCGCTTGGCTAGTCCCCCGCAATACGAGGAGAGGTCAGATTGGGGCCTCATCTGAACCAGCAACGTGGGCCCCATCGTTCCATCGGCCAGAGTGCTGTCGATGGTCGATATGGAAAATTCCACACCGACGTTTGGAATATGGGGCTCCCAGGATGGTCTTTCCATTCAGTTACTCACACGTTGCACCTCCAGATGAGGTTAAATGGAAGATGGGGCCGACAATGCTGGGATTGCCCTAAGCGAAAGCAACCCATGTGCCACGTCTCCAGCGCACATGCTTGTGTCCTTTTCTTCAGGGTCCTTGAATACAGGGAAGCACTCGCCACAACCGCTATTCTGCGTGTGGGGGGTGGGGAAAAACGGGCAGTGTGCTTTGGTCAGTGTTTTCTTGTTTGAATCAACATGGACAGTACACTCTGTACTGAATATTGCAGTCTGCTCAATTTTGCCTGTCTGGGTCGGAACAAAGCGCAATCACGACGGACTCTCAGCCATCCATTTGGCCGGATAGGTGCTCCTGGCTAAAAGGATTCCGTGCTGATTGCGTTCTGTTCGGACTCAGACCGGCAAAATTGAGCAGACTGCCATATTATAGCTCGGACACACCCCTTCACTTCACAGATCCTGTACTCTTGGGAACTGAATGTGTATATCGAATTATGCACAAAAAAAACAGTTTTGTGTCACCAATGAGGCCACCACTAGAGACCTTCTGCAACTGCGTCCTGGGTACCGAATGTGGGTAATTTACGGGTCGGCAACCCACATTTCTAGGACCCACACCTCGGCGGCAGGCACCTTCTGCACGTACCAAACACCGCAGGAGTTCCCGCCAAGAGCATACAGTCTTTCTCCAATGCTGTCCACCCTCTATGGCGAGCGTACGACCAGAAAGTAGCCCATATTCTTCGTGCAGAAGACGATGATCGGGAGCCACGATCGCCGTTGATTGTACCGTAGAGGCCGGTCGACCGCGTTCGTTGCTGTCCCCCCCTGGACAAGAACGGAAGCGACAAAAATGGAGAAAGACTGTACTTGAAACGGCTGCCAGAGCGGATGCACGAAGCCCGCTGTTGAGTTTCTCTTTGGCATCTCTTGCCATCTCGAGAGGCAGTAATTGCAAATCATGTGCACCTGTTACATCGGGTGGCAGGAGGAAGGGCTAGGAGGGAAGGATAGGAGGACGGCTGGTGGAGCGCCCACGTGGCGCACATTGCCCGGGCCCGGCCGGGCACACCGGCGCCGCTCGGCCTCCGCTCCGGCCTGCCGGCCGGCCGTCGGGCCCGCGTCGCACATGGACACCCATATCCATGGATTGGGCGGGTCACAGCCACCCCGTCTTGGGACCCGTGGAGAGGGTTTGCATCCCACTGGATGTGGCGGGACGGCTGGGCGGGAAATTTGGCGGGATCGCAGCGGGATCCGGAGGGAAGCCTTGGGGGAAGGGGGACGTCGAGCGTCGTGTCCCTGTTCACCCACGGTCGACCACCTTGGCGGGGGAGGTCGAGCATTGGGCCCCACATCGTCCTCTGGGGCGTCGGAGGCGGGTCTGACTTTTGGGTGTGGGCGGCAGCGTGCGCGTAGACCACAACGTCGGCCGGAGGGCTCGGGGGGGGTATTTGGAGAGGGCTCTGTTGGGCTTGGTGAGGGACATGTTCACGATGAGTCGCTACGTCAGGGCGCTGCGTGATCTTGGAATCAGGGACGCCAAGGGTATTGACGTTCTGGCCCCACGCATGGAGGCCTTCTATTCCGCGGCGTCCAAGCTGCACCGCGCTTTGACGCCCTACGGTGGGACGGCTCACGACGTACTGAGCCGCGCATCGGCTCCCTCCCATGACCCTGATGCTGATGAGGTGACCTGGGTGACTATTTTTGACAAGCTCGGGCTGTACAACATGGATGACCCCTTCATTTCACGAATCATTGACGCTCTGTTTCTCCATATCTGGCGCCACCACGAGGCCGACATGTACATCACGATGCTGGCCGCGATGCGGCCTGGTGGGCGCAGCGCGCGCTCACCAATGAACGATGACACGAGCAGAGGGCTACCTGCTGCACCTTCGTTTTCGGACTGGATCGCCTCCACGACGCAGCCGGCTACCATTTTCCCAGCTGGCGCCGAGGTGGCGGCCCTCCGTGGCGTCGTCGTTGCCATTGAAAAGGTGCCCGCGCCCGCCATATTGGCGCGGCGGGTCGCGATGTGCGCGCTATTGGCGTTGAACAAGCACATCCGGTCACGGCATTACGCAACGACCGTCAACAACAGTGCGGACGACCACAGCAGCGACCAGCAAAACCAGGTGGACGTGGGCAACGGGGCCAACGGCACAGGCCATGGCGACTCTGCGGGTGCCGAATTGATGGAGACGAATCGCGACAAGGCGACCGACGACACAGACAATGGCGGCTTGGCAGGATCCAACAAGGTCCAGACGGATGGCGACAGGGCGCCCGACGACACAAGCAACGGCGGCTCTGCAGGGGCCGATGAGTCTCAGACGGTCGAAGACAAGGCGCCCGACGACCCGGGCAGCGTCGGATCGGCAGGTACGAACGGGATCGAGACGGACGGCAACAAGGCGCCGGACGACGCGAGCATCGGAGGCGTGGCATGTGCCAATGTTCTGGAGACTGACGACGACAAGGCGCGCAAGGACGGAGGAAACGTCGGCTCGGCAGGCACGGCCCTTGTGGGAGCAGGCGGTGACATGGCGCCGAGCTACGCGGGCAATGGCGGCTCGGCGGGTGCCGACATGATGGAGACGGACGGTGGCGAGAAGCGTGTGGTTGGCGACGAATTCGCCGCCGCCGCGCGCGACGCTGCAGGTCTCTTTTTTGCAGCGAACGGAGACGGATCGTCTCCGCACCGCCCTTCAAGCTCACCTACTCGTGAAGGGACGGGCTCAGCGCCAGCCTCGGCGCCTATAGCGAGGCCCCCCCGCAGTGAGACAACGGCGAAAGAGACCGACATGCAAATGAGTTTCCTGACGTCGCACATCAAGTGCAACTGGTGGCCATCTTTCAAGAGCGAAAATAAGGTGGCAGCGCCGGCCGGGACGGTGGCCAATCTCGATGGGGACAAGACGGTTCAGACTCTCTGCTCAAGCTGTTCGTTCGGCGTCAACCTGGCGGAGCTCAGGTGCACCATTGAGGCCACGTCGTTTGGGCGGATGCCAATGTTCAAGATGGACGAGATTGACAAGGACGTGGAAGTGCTGAACTTGACAAATATGTCCAGACGCTCGCTGATCGGCGTCTTTGCTGTGTTGGTGCTGATGATGCGGCACGAGCCCACTTTCACCGGCATCTTGGCGGAGGTGGTCGCTGGCGAGATTGGTGGTCTGATGAACACTGGGATTGTCCCCATTGTTGGTGGCGTCGTGCAAGTCGGTCGTAGCTCGCGGCAGACTGGTGTGAACGAAGCGACAACAAACACTGGCGACCACCACCCTTCACAGACGGACCCCCAGTCTGGGGAAGCGGGGTCAAGCGCTGTGCCGGGTAGTTCTCTTGCTGCCGGTTCCCGCTCGCCCTCGTGTCCCTCACACGATCCCACGGCCACTGCCGATGGCTCACCCACCCTCCATCCGCCGACAATCTCTGCACCGAGCGCATCAACTGCAGATTCACCTGCATCGTATCCAGATTTATCTCTTCAACCGGGAGGCCCCGCAGGAAGTATGGGCGAAGGTGGTCGGGGAAGAGGTGGGACGGCTCGTGGTGGGGCGGCTCGTGGTGGGGCGGCTCGTGGTGGGGCGGCTCGTGGGGCGGCTCGTGGTTGGGCGCCTCGTGGACGTGGGGGCCGCGGCGGGGCAGCAGTCGGCAGAAAGGGGTCCGAGTTCTTCGCGAGCAGTTCTCCTGCACTGGACGCTGCCTACATTTTTGAGGCGCTCCCGCCATCCCTTGCACGACTGGCACGGCTCGGAAAGCGTCGCGCGTGGAAGGCCCAACGGGCCCATATGCTGGCAGTAGCCGCTGCGGCCAAGTTGGCCGAGAAAGCCAAGAAGGCTCCTGCTTCCTCCACGCCCGCGGCCTTCACTGACGGCGCGGCGGCGGGGCTGCCCGCAGCGCCATCCACACAAGCGCCAGGGCCCGCCATTGACGGAGCGTCTGCGACGCCACCCGCATCGGCAGCATCATCAGGGGCACCGGAAACGCCGGCCTTTGCCGACTCTGCCATGATGGCACGGGGGGGGGAGCTGGACAACATGGCGAGTGGTTGAGTTTCTGCATGTGTGCCATACATTTCTTCTTTTCCGCGTTAATGTAAAGGGTTTTATGCTCTCTTCCGCGTGTGCAATTTTCGTTTTTCTCGTTCGCTTGCACGGCAGCATCAATAGGCGCATCGGATGAGTGAGGATGTCCCTGGCGGGTCCTTGGTACAACAAAGTACGTGAGCGGCGGTATCCCCACGTCGCCCGTGAGGCCCCCTACTGTGCCGAGTACATCGGAAAGAACAGACCCCGCAATCATTGGGCAAGTAGAAAATGGGAGTGCATGGTGATGTCGACTCTCCGTGTTTTCAATAACTGCGTGCCCGACGGGAAAATCAAATGCGACTGCGGCCACTGGACAGTCGCGGTGGTGGCCGAAACAGACGGGAGTCCGCCCTTTGTCCCCCGCCTGCGAGCTCCCTCTTTCTACACGGCACGCCCCTTTCTGCCCATCTCTGCATGAGCTCATCGATGGGGCGTGGTGCATCGATGCTTCGTGGTGCTTCTGGGGCCCCCACCTCCCGCACTTTTGCATGGGTGCTCTGCATCAAACTTGGTTTCGGTTCGGTCTGGCGCACACTTCCTCCCTCGCCCGCTCCCACCGCACCCACTAAACTACCACTTGGACCCCCCCGCCTTTCCCTCCCCGCGCGTTGATACCCTCGCGGTGTTGATCATCCATACGTTGCGCCCGGTGCTTTTTGTGTCGCTTCTGCTGGATTATGGCCGCGCAGGCGCTGCAGCAGGCCCGTTCTGTGGCTCGTTTTGTTCCATTTGCCCGTGGAGAGGAGCGGCAGATGGTAGACGCGCGTGTCGGGACGCAGCTGGCGTCGCTCCTTCCGGCTCTCTTCTCGTGCGACGACGCCGTTGGCATGGTGCAGACGTTTGACACGGAGGAACAGGCGTTCGGGTGGCTTTCGTCACCGGTGGCGCCCCTTTGGGTTGCCAAGTGGCTCGGGAGGTCGTCTACACCGCCGCTTGTGGCGTCCGAGACGTCGACGGCATCGTCTACCTGGGGCCTGTGCGATTTTGCGTGCTTTTTGTCGACGACGGGCGGCTACGTGGCGAAAAAAAAGAGCAAGATTGACGTCGTCCAGCTGCTCAACACGCTCTCGGTCCTGCACGGAGAGGTGGTGCTCGTTTTCTCTTCATCCACGATGAGCGCGGCGAAGGGGTGGATGCAGCGCCCTGTGTTGTCGCCGTGGTTGCGCAACTTGGTGCGGCAGAGGTCTGCCGACGGCACCCTCCAGATGGTGGCGCCTGATGTGCACCTTGTCGACTCCGACTCTTCGGCTTCGGTGCAGGAGGTGGCCGCCTCCGCTGGGGCCGCCATCCAATCGGGCGTCACGTCCGAGGTACAAGCGGTGTTGTTGTCGCTGCCGCCGCCGCCCGCCCGGAAGCACAGCATCCATTCGATGCAGAGCCTAGAGGAGGGCATGCCCCTTCCCGTTGCGGTTCGATTTGTGCCGGGTTTGCTGGTGAGACAGTCTCCGTCTTTAGTTCGAGGAGGTGGTGCACCCTCTTCTTCGACTCGTTTGAGTGCCGCTGGGCGTGTGGGGGAGGAGGTGGCTGCACGGGGTGATCGTCGCACTATGTCGAGCCGTTCATCCCTGGTGTGCAGCAAGAGTGTTGGCAGCGGCAGCTCTTTCTCTGCTATGCGAAAAGCAGCAGGCTCGCCACGACCCGCGCCGCTCGCTCGTGGCAACGCCTGGCTCTTTCAGCGTGGAGTGGGCGGCGATGTTTCTTTCGGGGCAGTTGGGCGTGCCTCCGTCCCTGGGCGCTCGCGCGTCGAGAAGCGCCCTCTCGTGGTGGTACCTGAGCGCGCTGATGCGCAGCCCCTGTCAAAGCGGCTACGTGCGGTGGCACTCGAGGGCACGGCAGGGGAAGCGGCCGCAGGCGCGGAACCAGCCGTGCGCATGCACGTGTCGGGTGCCGTTTACAAGCCGCCTCCCATGCGGCCGAGCTCCAGCACCGCCGTTCCGTACAACATGGAGAGGCTGTCCAAATGGCTGCTGGGCTCGTCCAAGAGCATTTTCATTTCCGGCGGTGGTGGCGTCGGTAAGACGGGGCTGCTTTGTCTCATCACCGTTGCATATCGGGCGGCGCACCGCGGAACCAAGGCTGGCCACGCCATCGTCGAGCCGACGGGGGTATCGGCCGCCATTGCCGGCGGTGTAACCTTGCACGCGTTTTTGCACCTGGCGGCCAAGTGCTTTGACTTTAGCAATACAATTCGGGACGACGCCGACCGCATCTTTAAGGCTATGAGCAGCAGCACAAAGAGGCGCCTGGCAACGACCAACCTGCTGCTGCTGGACGAAGTGTCTATGGTGTCGTGCCGGATGTTCTCTGTGCTGATCTACTGCATGGATCAGTCCCGCGTTGCTTTCCCCCGCGCGCGCCCATGGCAGATTATCGCCTTTGGAGACTTTCATCAGCTGCCGCCCGTGCGCGACTTGGAGGACGAGGACGTGATGTTCGACACGGAGGCGGGGTACGCGTTTGAGTATGACGCGTGGGATAGGACGTTCGGCTCGGACGTGCTCGAGTTGAGCTACGTATGGCGGCAGGCGGACATGAGATTCATCGGCATGCTCAGCAAGCTGCGCGCCGGGGTCGTGACGAAGGAGCTGGCGGCTTTCATGCAGGCGCGGCATGGCGCTTACGAGGACGCGGTGAAGGCGGGCAACATCGACCTCCACGTGACGCACATCCTGCCACGCAACAAAGACGTCATCAAGCGCAACAGTGAATGCCTCTCTGCGCTCGAGGCGCCGACCGGGAATAAGAGCACAGAGTACACGGCGGTCGACGAGGCGATCGACGCCGACATCGACAACCTGGTGCTTGAGCACATGCTCGACAAAGCGTTTATGGCTCCCAGGCGCCTGCAGTTGTGCGTCGGCGCCCGAGTGGCGATGTGCGACGGCAGCCTTCGAGAGTCGGGCGTCTTCAATGGGACGCCGGGCGTTGTCGTCCGCTTCATTAAGTGGGAAAGCCCCACTTTGCCACTCCCGTGCTTCGATATGGTCCCGGTGGTGCGGTTCAAAACCGTTGCTGCTGGAATGAGGGAGTTGACTGTAATCCCTTCGATCATGAAGCTCGAGTCCGTCTTGCGGGACGGACCGTTCGCGAGGCGGCAGAAGGTGCCACTCATGCTGGCCTGGGGGGTAACGGTGCATCGCGTGCAGGGCTTGTCGCTCGACATGGCTGTGATGGACCTCGCGGCCGCGTTCGTCGCTGGCATGGTGTACGTGTGCCTGTCACGCGTCCGCGGGATGGAAGGCGTTTTCATGAAGTCGTTCTCTGCCTCCAAGGTGTTCGTGGACCAGACCGTCTGTCACTTCTACGAGAACCTGAGTTCCCTGGCGCACTTGGTGCAGCATTGCGTGGAGACTGGACAGTATGACGTGAGTGTCCGCTGTGAGTACTGAACCTTGCAGTGAATGTGTGCGCAATGCGTGGTTGAGAATAGAATGTATGAATAGGCTTCCAGCAGGATGCACGAAGCGCTTATCCAGTGCCTGCGCTTCGCTACGTGCCGACATAGCATATGGCTTGTCACGTAGAAGAACCAACCTCGTCTGGGGTGCGTTGGTCGTCTGGAGCACAGAAAGTGACAGTCCTGTGGGCCCGCTAGTGCGGTGCCGCCTGTCCCCACCCGACTTCCCCGACAAGATGCGGCTTGTGGCGTACATACGCGAGACACGAGCAGCACGCACTCTAGTTCTCACAATGTCTTGCACAATATTCGTTCATCCCCCTTCTCAACCTGAACAGCCTGGACAAGCACTCAATTGGTCAACGCATCCTTCGTACGTTTTTCACGTCACACCAGTGCCATCTGGAAAACACTGGTGGCGCGTCCACTCCTCACTCGGCAGCTATGTTTCCCCCGTGTGCTCCCACCAGTCCATCACAGTCATTCACTTCAGCTCTTAAAACCGGACCCGAACATACTTAGGATGTCCCGACGCAAGCACAACGCGATCTGACCACATGATATGTCTACGAGGTCGGCTCTCGTTGTGAGCGGAGTAGGTGTACCGCCAGACTGTTTCTGTTCCGTGTCACCTGGAGTTTTCTCGCGCAGTGTGCGAAGGTGGCTAAGGTGCGCAGCTCGGGCACTGTGACTCGCATGCACCCGTCGCACATAACGTGCGTTCACGTTGTGGCAGCATGGCCACACGGAGGCCATCTGGACTTGACAGCTGATGGGGCCATTAAGTGGAAGGCCCACAGGCGGACACGCCGTTAGGGCGGGTCTTGCCCGGAGCTTGCCTAAGTAAGGCTGCGATCCCTGTTTACCGGGGTTAGCTAGACTACGCAAATTCCTACCGATAACGAGACCCACTCGGTGCGATCAGATCGTGGTTGGGATGATCCACTTGTGATTCCCGGAAATACCACTCTACGGTCCCCTGCGTTATGACCGTATCCTTGTTTTGTTGTTTTCGTTGTGAGGAGTCATATCTGATGTTCTCAGTGCATCTCACCCTCGCCTCGGGGACTTTGTTGGCATCTGTTGATTGGGTCTTGGGCACACCCCCGGCGGCGGACGTGGCCCGCGTTTGGCCCCTGTTTTTGGCCCACTTGCGAGGGTCCCCCTGAGGGTTGAGGGAAGGGGACCGGTGGGTATATCTGAGCGGGACAGCAGAGCAGTCCCGAACCCCCCCGAGGGAGGCAAGTAAACGTTGAGCCTCACAACGCTGTGTCGTGTTTGCGGCTTGTCTTTGCCGCCCACACCAGTTGTGTCTGAGCGTCTTGGCGCTTGCTTCCGGGGTCTTTGACGAGAATACCGGGTGCCCGGTCGGGAAGGCCGCCCGAGTGGGGTCGGCCTGACTGTGGTACCACACACGTCGTAACGTCGACCAGATTTCAGCACGCGCAGGTAACTATGATCATCTTGTTTCCATGGCATCTGCAGTTTCGAATCCTGTGACGGACCCATGTGGCTCGACATGCTCCCCTGAGAAACAGATCCCAGTCTGCAGCTGAGCAAAGAGACTGGTACTGGTGTGCACCAGTCGGACATGACGTGAGCCAAAGTGGTCACGCTGAACAGAAGTCAGCACTCGCGGGTACCCCTGCTGCTCGTGCATCCATGTCATCTGCAGCTCTGAGTCCATTGATGGACCCGTGTGAGTTTCTTTCTGAAGAAGCGCAGCGCAGTGTGGAGCTCGGAAAGGAGAAAAGGCGGGCTTGTAAACGCCCCAGAAGGACAGAAATCGCCAGACTAGATTAAGAAAATTGTGTTAGAAGACGCACTGAGGTGATGCACGGTCGATGGCCGTCACGGTTTGGGGTCGGCCATCCATACAATGGCACCCAATGCTCAGGAGAGCGATGAAAGGCGGGGCGCAAGGGGCTTCGAATCAGAAACATCCGGCGCGACGCGGCCTACGAAAGCATGGCAGCACATCTCAACAAGCACAGTGGCATCTATGGGATGCCTGCGGCTGTTCGTCTGCTTGGCAGCGCTTTCCAACGTATTGACATCATCGGCCAGACGCTTCGTGAAGCGCTGATGTCGAGAGCTGACGAAACGCTGCTCCTTGATACTTACAGTACTTAGAGCGTGGTGGCGAAGTAAGTCGGTTTGGGTCACTGGCGCCACGGTGTGATTGGTGCATTCAAAACCAAGGCAGATGTCTTTGGTTTTTGTTTTCCATTTATGCTGAAGAAGTGCGATCGGTTGAGGGTACTCACGACGAGGCCACCTCTTGCGCCCTCGGCTCGAACCCTCTCGCCGCGACGGCGTGCGGGAGCGCACCCGCGGAGGTCGACGAAGCGGACGCGGAGGAGGCTACGTTTCGGCTGGTGGCCTCCGTCGCTCGCACTGTGTGATCCCTAGCGGCTATTCACAGACGGGCTACTCGCGCAGTCACTCAAGCAGCAGCTGTTGAGGCCGCCCATATAGGGTCTTTGCTTCTTAACGCTGGCCAGCTGGGCCCTGGGGCTGGCCCCTCGTTGGCTGTTCCTCACTTTCTGAGTGGTCGCACGGGTGCACCACACGCGCACGTCCGCCAAGAGGGTGGTGGGGAAAGCTCGGCGGCCGCCAACGCCCGCTCGGGCCGTAACGCCGTGGGGGCAAAGCAGCCTGTTTTGCGCTCCGTGGGAGCCCCCCCCAAGACTAAGCGGTTATTCATGCTGTCACCGCACGCAGCGCCCGCATCCACCGTGGTGGATACGCTTGTGGGTGTCGTCTGGCTGCTTGGACACTCCCCTTACCAGCGCAAGCCAAACAGCGCGTCCAGCTGCATGCCATCGATGGTTCAGTGCTGGTGCAACGCGGCCGATGTGCCCCACGCGGCGGTCCTCCTCAACCCCGCCGCGGACAGTGTGTGTGGGAGAGGAATCAGATGCATTGTGTGGTTCATCACGGTACGACGGGGTTTGTGTGTGAGGACGCTGTCGTCAAACCCCATCCATGCTTGACCTCGTTTGGCATGTTATCTTTTCGAAGTATTGTGTTCGTGCACGACATGGAGCCACTTATGCGCAGTCGTGACGGCTGTGAACATTGACGCTTGGACTGTCTCGGCGCTTCACAGCCTCGTCTAAAAACACGCAGGCTGCGAGAAACCAAGTGTTCATGCTTGGAGAGGTAACTGCACGTCAGTCAAACTAAATCCACACCTCGGGCAATGCGAAAACACTGCACCAGGTGCCTGAAATCCCATTCTTCGACAACACTGCATCACAAGCCCATGCGCCCAGATGCGACGCAGCGATGCCACCTGAACAAAGTCAGTGCTGAGGCCTACCTGATGCCCGTGCCTCTTGATTCCCGGACACCTAGACACCTGCCCGGACGTGAGCGCTAGGCCTCACACGGAAGAGCGTCCCGACCACCAGCAAGACGTTTGACAGTCTGTGTGCGTCCGCCGCGTCATTGAGTCACCAGTTCAGCATCGCGTGGACTGGAGTGCGGCGTCCCGTCAAACAGAGTCTCAAACTTGAGGGCTCCGCCGCACACTCTCGAACACCACCACCATCGACCAGAAGAATGACCTTCCGAGGACGTCAGCCTCGACAGAAATTACACCCTTTCATCAGCCTGCGGACAAGAGCGCGTCTGCCGCCAGTTTCCTACAGAGGCCTGACCGCCCGTCGATGAGCTTACTGTCAGTTTGGATGCTACGTCTCAATGTCACCGCCGCCAAGCCAATCAAATGATGGAGATTTGTCAGGGCTGGCTCGGTCCTTGACAGATGAGAACTGGACTGCCGATATTCTTACACGACGCCCCTGCCACCTTTGATGACTCCTCTCCCACCCCCCGCCAGATACACCCATTTGGTGGGCGTTGTGACCATCTTCGTCGCCTCCACCGTGGCGTTCTCATCCACAGACCATGACTCTTTCTCTTACTGGGTCTTGACCACGGCTACGCCTCTCCCGCAGGTAGCGATCGCCCGGCTTTGAGACCCCTTCTGTTCCCCCCACCAATACGTTTACGCCTCTTGCGAGCGTCACTCCGCTTTTCGCGTGACCTGTAACTCTCCCCTCACTCTCCCCCGTTGTTCTCGACTGCCCGCATCGCGTCGTTTGTCCGTCCAAAGCGGTTCGGGCGGACCTTTGCACTCCTCGAGATCGATGCATTATGAAGGGGCGCCGCTTTCCACCAATTCCCGGCGTCGGCGCACTGCCGAGCCCCGCCATCTCGTCTAGCGACGAGCGGTGCCCTTTTCCGTCGCGGTCCACGCGCGTCGGGACGATTGCGGCGCTCAGGCTTTGCGTGGGTCTACCGGAGGACGTTTCAAGTGCCTCTCCGCCGCCCGCTCTCAACATCCGACGGGCTCGTAAGCGGCGTGTACGTGCCAGTCGACTGCCGGAGTCTGACGACAAGGAGGACCCCACTGTCACCGCGGCGGCTGGCGACGAATCCGCCGGGGGCGCTGCTTCTTGTGCGGATTTTCGCGCTCCTGACGATGGCAGCGCTGCCCCGTGTGACGACGGTGGTATGTGCGACGACCCCGGTTCACCGCACTTTCCAGCCAAGAGCCGCAAGACGCGGCTCGGCGCCCCCCGTGTTCTCGTCAAGTCGCGTGTCGTCCACACGGTGGCCGAGCGGGAGGAGCGCATGCTGGTAGAGATGCGCGCATCGTTTCGGGTGGTAGTCGCTGCTTGCCTTCGCCTGTCTTTGGGCATGTTGACGCGGACGGCGGACTTTTCGCAGCCAGGCGTGTGCGGCCGCTTGGTCTGCGCAGCGTCATCCCCGTCGCGGGCCATCTTTTGCCGCTGCGGGCCGGCACTCGTCGACCTGGCGGCTTTGTGGCCCTCCTCGACCGGGCAGGTGCTCTGCTCCTGCAACGGGCACAACCAGAACATCGCACTGGCGGCCGTGACGGGGGGCGAGATCACGTGCTGGCACGCGGACTGCCTACGCGGGGTGTTGGAGGATGTTGATGTCGAAGAGGCGACGCGTGCGCTCCAAGTGAGCGGAGGCACCGTGCCGCATGCCATCACAATCAAGATCAACGAGACCCGGTGCGGCATGGCGTTCGACGGGGACATCTTTTGTCTCGTCGTTGCCGTTGAGCGGCGCCAGGTTAAGTGTGTCGGCGTTGGCTGCAGGTCCATGGAGCGATCCTGCACCCTCGCAAAGCTGACGAGGGCCCTACCTGAGCTGCGTGAGGTCGGTATTGGGGACTCTGATGGAAACAACGACGGTGAGGACGGGCAGACGGATGCGGAGAGCACCCAGCCCCCCACGAAGGCCTCGGACGACTTCGGCGAGTACGGCCAGTCCAACACGGACGTGGCCGAGATGTGGGCATGCATGGTGGGTCGCCGCCAGCGCAACCTGCTGCCCTGTGTGGAGGAGGAGCGGCTTGGCGCCACGTGGATGCGCACTGCCGACTTAATGGGTTTGCACGCCGTCGCCGACCGGTCGACGACGTCCGCGGTGCCTCCTTTCGTGGAGCCGCCGGCCCCACTGCAAGCGCTGCATGCCTGTGAAATGATCAAGGACACACGGGTGCGGCTTGTTGAGCAGAGGTGCTCTGTGTGCGGGGCAGAAAAGTTGGAGGACGAGGCCATCAAGGAGGAGCCGGCAATCCTGTACACGCACCATTTGTCGGCAAGGCCTTTGATGGTGTGTTTGCCCGCTCTTTCATTGTTGCATTGCATCATGTTGGTGACTGTAGGTGGCTGCGGCTAGCATGCTTGATTGTCGAGAGGTCGCTGACATTTGCCTTGTGTTTGACTGTGCATCACTCCTCGTACGACTGGCCGGGCTCGTTTGATCCAGGTTACTATCTGCTCGTGGACGTGCTGTGCTGGCCACACGGTTCAGTACGACGGTGCCGACGATGGGCTGTTCTCGTAACGGAAGCGGGAAGAGGAGGGACGCATATTGGTGTTCACGCGCGGCGTGTGCGACGAGCTACTCTCTTTCTTTTTTTTCTCTCGCAGCACATACACAGCGGCCACCTCCCATTTCACAAGGACCAAGAAGAGCTTCTCCCAGTGTCGCCAGAATCTCATCCTTCTCGGTTCTGTCTTCGTGTCGCTGCTTGAGACCCCACCCGAGACGTTCCGGTGCCCGACTTGCGGGGACGATCCAGCGTACATCATTATTGACGGCCAGGCCCTGGGCTTCAAGAGACGGCAAGAGACTAAGGTCGTGCGCCCTGCGCTTCTGGTCCCCCCACTGGGGATCGACGTGGAGCTGTTGTGCATGCTGCCGACAGCCATATTGCGGCGGGCCGTGAGAAAGATCCTCAAGTGCTCCGACGCGCTCAACCAGTCAGAGATGACGCACTTGTGCAAGTGGCTCAGCGCCACTGCGCCGCCTAAGCCGCGCCGTGGGCGTCGCTCCAAGCCCAAAGCCGACATTTACGTGCACGCCGCAACTATCTTCTCCCACTTCTTTCCCGCCCAGACAGAGACGGGGGCCGACGTGGGCCCGTCGGACACCGACGACAGGTCCGGCGCCTCGTCGACCGACGAATCTGGCGACAGGCAGGAGGCTTCTTTCGGGCCGGCGGCGAAACCGAAGACCATCAACAATGCCGGGGACGCCGACGCCGGTGTGCCGGCCGAGCCGGTCGCGTCAACCACCAAGCCGTGGCACAAGCGGAGCGGAGTCTGCGCGCCGGCGTCCAACCATGTCTCGAGCAACCGCCACATGCAGTGGTCGGCTGTGCGCACGTTCCTCCTCGCGCTTTTTGGCGACCCAGTCGTCGGTCTCATCTCGACTGTCAAAGCCGACCCGGTTCGGGCAGTGTCCGACACCCACCTAGACTCGGTCCCCAGCACGGAGGCTGGCGCGTTGTTGGACAATCACCCCATCATGCGGCTCGCCGCGGCGCTGCAGATGGACGACGCGACGTTGTGGCACCAGTACGCCGACGCAGCCGACTCGGTGGACTTCTTCGCCAACTTTCTGGGGCGCCTGGGCGGCCATCTTAACGCCAACAAGGTGCTGCGGCACGCGACAGAAAAGCTGCTTGAGTTTGCTGTCCGGCTGGAGTCTATCGTTGACGACAAGTTCAAGGAGGTGGCCGCGCACGGGTCGCAGGCGGATACGGGACTGAACGAGCACTACTGCTCCGAGTGGGGCGGCATTCCAACGCCGGACCAGTTCAAGCGGTTCGCTACCAACCACCCCGCTTTCAAGAGCAAGGATCTGGATTCCATCTATTCGTGCTTTGAGTACTTTGGCTGCCTCCCACGTGTGCAGCCGGCAATCTTCTCCCACTAGGCCAAGCAGCGCAAGCGGCGGCGCCGGGCGGCGGCCTCCCGTGCGGCAAGGGCAAAGCGCCGCAACCAGGCGGCCGAGGAGGATGATAACGACCGGTGCAGTAAGACGTTCCCGAAGTACAAGGACTTGACGGAGGGGGTATTCAATGTGGTCTGCCCTCACGTGATTACCCTCGGCTTCAGGGTCATGTTCGACCCCGAGAGCGTGAGCGACGCGCTCTCGGTGATCTTGGAGCGTTTCCCGAAGCTGCCGCGGGTGGTCTTTTACGACTTTGACTGCAAGCTGGACCGCAACGCGTTGCGGCGTGTGCGGAGCATCATCCGCGGTCATGGCGTCAAGGTCGTTCTGGACCGCGTCCACGCGAAGGGGCACACGTGCTCGCCCAATTTTTTTCCCAACGAGTCGCTCGGCCAGACCAATGGCATCGCGACGCAGGCAGCGGAGGTGCAACATTCGATCTCTGTCAAGTTCCGCACTCACTTGGCGTACATGTCACCCGAGTCGTTCATGGCGCATCGCGTCGTGCAGCTGGCGATGATGAACCTATCATCGGCGTACAAGCTCGCCCACCCAAGCGCTAAGAAAGAGAACGAAGACGCAGACCTGACGAGCTTCTTCCATTCCCACTTGGCCACTTCCTGTTCACGCTCGGCGCACTGCCGCTGCCCCGCCACCCGTCAGCTTGCATTGGTAGCATAGATAGTATAGCACCATTTTTGTCTTTCTTTTCCCTCCAGAGACAAGCAACACGACGCGCCGTTCAGTCCCCCAGGGAATCATGCCCCGGCAATGAACAAGACCGGTCATAGAAAGGGCGGGATCTGCACATTCTCGGCGCTAGCACCAAGTGGTCGCGTGGTACTGAAGGCAAGCAGGGCATGGGATTATTGTGTACCACGTTCAGTGCGACTGTTTATCCGTAACTAGCAGCGCGGGGAGCTGCAGGGAGGCGGGGGCGGTGTGGGAGCCCGTTGCAGGCGAATCAGACAGCAGCCATGTCCAAGACGGCATGACCGCTAGGCCCGCTACATCAATCCATAACGTCCCGATGCTGAGACGTTTTCTTGTGCCGGCGTTCTTCAACCTCAGTCACAAAATGTGTGGTCCAAAAAGAAAGGTACAGTCAGGAAAGCGGTGGGGGTGGGCAAGACGACGGACGCGCATGGCAGACCTGATTGAGGAGGACGAAGCCGGGAGCGCAGACCGCCTTTCGACTGTGCCCCGAAACAGAGTGCGGAATTCAATCCCTATACGGGGAACTTACAGCCATTGGTTCTCTGTCCAGACCAAATACACTCAGCAAACGTCTTCGATGTGGCTGAGAAAGAGATCCCTACCCCTGCCCAAAGGGGACGAACGGACCGCGATCTGCACCACTTCTTGCAGATACATGGCTACTAGGTCTGAGGGCTTGGCTACAAGGAAAGCCCGTCCTTGCTGCCTGGACGCCTACTTTGTTGGTCGTGCTCGTTCTGTGAGAGAAGGAGACGCATCTCACCCTATGCCCCAACCCCATCGGTTCGAGTCCCCCTGCGCATGGGGCGGCCACCCGAGCAGCGCCGGTGGCGTCTGCGGGGCCAAATGAAGCGCCTACGACGGCTTCCGCCAGGCACCCGGGGCCCCGTCACAGAATCGAACACACCGCGCGGCATCTTCCCTGAGCCCCCCCACGCCCAAACGAGCCTCATTGATGGAGGGGCGGGAGCCAGCGCGGAGCCCCGGGCCCCCGCAGCGTCAAACACAGAACCCATGAAGCCCTCCCGCAGGCACCGCCGCCACCTGCACGGCTACGCGCGGACCGACAGACATCTCCCCTGTGCCCCACCACCCCCAGACCAGTCATACCGACAGCCTGGCGGCGGTCGACGCGGCGCCGCAAGTGCCGGCCGTGAAATGAATTGTGCCTCCGAGCACCCCCCCAGGTACCCTCTACACCTTCACGGCCTCTCTCAGACCACAAGAAATCCCTCCTATGACCCGAGCCCCCCAGATATGCCGTACTGTTGGAGAGGCGGCGGCCGGCGCGGCGCCGCGGGCACCAGCATTGCCAAAGAACGCTTCTCCGAGGGTTCCCGCCAGGTGTCCCCGTCACAGTGACGGGCGATTTCACACCGAAAGACATCCCGCATCCTCCCGCCCCCCACCCCCAGCTGAGTCGTACCGGTACCGATGGTGGGGCAGTCGGCCGCTCACCACCGCCTGCGCTAACGGCTCCAGTGGCGACAAAGAATGCTCCCCAGTGGGCACCCCTCAGGATCCCCCACCACCACTGCGGGCACACACAGGGCGCACGGCATGCCCCACAAGCAGCCGCACTCCCAGATGAGGTCGGTTGACGGCGGGGGAGCGAAGCCGATCCCCATATCGGGGGCCACCGTGGACGCACGTCGCTCCCTTCCCCTCAGTGATGCGTCTACCAGCACGTTTCTCACTGATTGAGAAAGGGAGGTCACAAGACAATGCAATGCAGGGAGCCCCAAAGATGACGTACCAGGGCTCAGGGCGTGCACAGCGCCGACGGCAACGTAGGGAATGGGTGAGCGGGCCGAGGGAAGCGAAGCACCCCGGGGGCGGTAGGAGAGCGGACCAGCGGGACGGCACCAGCGGTACCTGTATCCATGTGCACGGTATTGTGACCCGCGTTCTTTTCTCATGCGTCCGAGAGGGACCATATGGGCGGAGGGAGGGGAGGTCGAGCGGGCCCGCGGTGCCCGCGGCATTTTCATGACTGGACATGCTGGCGTTTGTCTGGGTCCATGAGGCCGTAGAAGGGGGGGAGGGAGGGGTCGGGCGGGCCCGCTGTGCCCGTGAATATTGTTTCCTGGCAAGATTGAGCCCGGAACGCCTCAAGAGGCATCTGAGAGGGGCGGGGTGCGGGCTGCGGACCGCTGGCACTGGCTCAGATGACCGGTACAGTCTTTCTCCATTGCTGTGACATCCTTTCTTGGGCACTGGTGTCTAGTAACCAATGTAGGTCGACCGGCCTCTACGGTGCGATCAACGCAGGTCGTGAGCCGCGATCGTCCTCTTCGACACGAAAAACAGGGGCCA
>Ga0209186_1001252_pt1 | contig 19150 bp, 27 predicted proteins | sample SidtaG_FD_187426 | JGI IMG/M metagenome (GOLD analysis project Ga0209186, IMG submission 187426) | Marine algal microbial communities from Sidmouth, United Kingdom - Sidmouth_Male2 metaG (SPAdes) (version 2) | ecosystem: Host-associated > Algae > Red algae > Unclassified | place: Sidmouth...
GGGGGGCCCCCGCGGTGGCCGCGTCGGTCAGGGGCGCGGGCGTGTCGGCGCCCAACTCGGCCCACACGGCCGCGAGTGACGGTACCGGCTTCCCTTCCAGGTCCGCCCCGGCCTGTGGGTAGCGAAACGTGTACCAAAGAGAGGGCGAGGCAAGGGACCGCACCACGGCGCAATAAAGGTCATCAACAGGGGCACGAAGCATATGGCAGCAAGCGGTTAGAAACACAAACTGTGTGAGCAGCCCAGCACCAAAGAACCGTGCATTTTGGCCGAGGCACCGCCAACGCACGACCCGGCCTCCCCTCCCCGTGTCGTTCGCGCCGTGGGCGCACGACCGACCCGCCACACTCCCATACCTCTGCCGGTGCCGCCTCGCTGGCGCCATGGGAGGACTGCCGCTTGCCCGCCCGACTCGGCTGTATTCTCCGGCTGGGCATGACAGCGCCTCGGCCACGATGCGGATGGCCTGCAACGGTGGCGCCCGACACGACAGCGATGGCGCCGAGCAAGACGCCGACTGCGCAGTCCCTCCGCAGCAGCTGCAAGCGTCCTGGGCGGGCGGGCGGGTGCGGACACCAACCGTGGCCGCCACGATTCGGCTCTTCCCCAAAACCGTGTTCCGTCAGCGTCGTCGTTTTCGTTGTCAACTAGAATCGTCGGACGACTTCTATTGGCCAATCAACGAAGCTGATCAGAGGACGTGCGGCTCAGGTCGGTACACATCCTCGCAGGGGCGAACTAAAGGCGACGAACGGCCATCCACGTGTTCTTTTTCCACGTGGGGGCCCATTAGTGGGCAGCAGAAACCAGAACTCCATCGGCGATGTGCAGCTTCCAAGCCCTCGACACGTGTCGAGGCCGGCGTGTACACGCCGGCCCCGCCTTCGTCTCCACGGCTTCCCTCCGTCCGCACCCCACCACCGTTGCTGTGACGTCCATGCGGTGAGCCCGGCTGTTGGGGCCTGGTTGCTCCTGCAGGCTGCCACAACCAGAGCCGGCCTACCTCCTACTCTTTGTATCTGACCAAGTGTCGCCGCCCCTCCCCAAGCACTTCCTGTCTCGCTCCACGCGTGTGAGCCGTCGACGACGCGGCGGCGGCCAGACCCCCCAGCCCACCGGCACCATGGCGCCGACCAACCTCATAGGCCGCGTCATGCAGTGGTTGGCCAACGAAATCATTGTCAAGGGCCTCGGCTCCAACCCCGCCTTTCAGCGCTTTGCCGTCCGCTCGGCGGAGCAGGCGCAGGCGCTGGCCAAGCAGGCGGCCGACGTGGCCGCGGAGGCGGCGTCCAACCCCAACGTGCGCGCGCTGCGGGAGGAGGGCACCGCCGCCGTGCAGGCGGCTGCGGAGCGCGCCGCTGCCATGCGGCGGGCGGCGGGGGAGGTGGGCGACGGCGTCGGCGGCTTTGCGGCGGCCGTCAAGGAGGAGCTCAAGCGCGTGTCGGCGGAGAGCGGGGCGGCGGGGGTGTACAAGCGGCCGCCACCACCGTCCCCGCCGCGGTCGTGAGCGGCGCAGCGGCCGCGTGGGTGGCTGATGCGGGGGTTGCGGCGTGTCGCCGCGGGGCGCCGTGGGTCTCGGCGCGCGGTGGAGCTGAAGCGGTGCCGAGCAGGGAGCTTGGGGGCCTTATGGTCACGGTCGTCAAGCAACCTGGCCTGTGGGCGGACGCCGCTGCATCGGGCGACGCGCGTTTTAGGGCTCTGACGCGTGCCGTCGTGCCGTTTGTGTCTGGGGAGATCGCTTGTGATGATTGCGCCCTTACAAGCCGCACTGGCACAAGTGCGAGAGCCGTGGCGGTGCCTATGAGAGGATTGCCAGGGCGGTTTGTTCTGGCTGCTTCCGCATCCATGTACCTTGCGGGTGACCTAGAGTCTTTTGCGCGCTGAGTCGCTCTTGGCTACGATCATGGTCTCCCTCGGTTGTCTGTGTTGCACTTTTGGCACGGGGTGGTGCCTTGTCACCTTTGCCTGAGCTTGACAACCAAGGCCCTGCTGCATCATCAAGGAGGTTCGTTTTGGTAGGCAGCTGCTCATGCATGAGCATCACGAACAGCACGTATTGTTGTACTTGCTCTGCTGTGTCACGTCCTTGACTTGGTTAACAGCATGGACTCAGTCTTCAATCCACTCCAAGCCGTCACTGGTACGAACCAGCGGCCATTTTACTTTTTGGTCTGCACAGTGGCCCTCAAGGCCCGCTTGATGCTCTCCAGCGCGGTGTCCACCTGCTCTTCGGTGACGACCAGTGGCGGGGACAACCGAATAATGTTGCCGTGCGTCGGCTTGGCAAGCACCCCCGCGTGCGCCATATTGACACACACCCGCCACGCCGTCCCGCCCTCCCGGCCGTCGTCCTTGACCTGAAAGGCGTTCATCAGCCCCCGCCCGCGCACGGCGGTGATCAGGTTCGAGCCGCGGGTGCCCGACTGGGACAACTTGGTCAGGCCGTCGCGCAGCTGCTGACCGCGCGCCACCGAGCTGGCGCAGAGCTCCTCCTTCTCTAGGATGTCCAGCGCGACGCCGGCAACGGCGGCGCCCAGGGGGTTGCCCCCGTACGTGGAGCCGTGGTCCCCCGGCGACAGGACGCCCATTACCTCATCGCTGGCCAACACGGCCGACACGGGCAGCATGCCCCCAGAGAGGGCTTTGCCCAATACGACAATGTCTGCCCGCGCATCGGGGCCGTCGTGCTCCGTGGCAAGCATATAACCGGTGCGGCCAAGGCCCGTCTGGACCTCGTCTGCAATGAGGAGCACGCGGTGTTTGCGGCAGAGACGCCCGACCGCAGCCATGTAGCCCTCGTCGGGGATGATGACGCCGGCTTCTCCCTGAATGGGCTCCACCATGAAGGCAGCCACGTTCGGGTCCGCCTCAAGCGCCGCCTGCAACGCGCCAACGTCGTTGTACGGGATTTGCGAGAAGCCCGGTACCAGCGGTCCAAAGCCCCGGAAGCTCCCCTCATCGCCCGACGTGGACACCGCGGCGATGGTCCGCCCCCAAAAGTTGCCCCGCGCAAAGAGCACCCGCGCCGCATTGTCCGGAATGCCCTTGACCTGATAGCCCCACCGGCGGGCCAGCTTGACCGCCGTCTCTCCACCCTCCACACCCGTGTTCATTGGCAACGCGCGGTCATACCCAAAGGTCGTGCACAGCCGCTCGAGCAGCGGCCCGAGCCGGTTGTTGTAAAAGGCGCGGGAGGTCAGCGTCAGAGTCGCAGCTTGGGAGGCCATGGCCGCCACGAGCCGCGGATGGCAGTGCCCCTGATTGACCGCTGAATATGCCGCCAGAAAGTCCAAGTAGGCGGTGCCTTGCACGTCCCACACCATGGCGCCAATGCCGTGGGAGAGCACCACCGGCAGGGGCGCGTAGTTGAACGCTCCGTAGCGAGCCTCGACGGCAATGGCTTCAGCAGCGCGGTCATTGCGACGCTTGCTGTCACCAACGGCAATCACATCAGAGCCATCGTTGTCCGCGAGCGGGCCGCCACAAATCGCCGTCGAGTGCAAGCCCTTTGCATTCAAGCCACGGCCGACAGTAGCAGCACCCAGCGTAATCGGCGCACTCGATGTCATGGAGGGGACGCTGCCAGTTACGGCAAATCCTCCCGAGGAGCGCGGTCGGGCATGGCGACCATGGTGCCACGAGCCGTGGGCACGAACACCCATCAATGTCGACGCAGGTGGATGGGAATGGGGGATAGACCAAGAGTTGCTGCCGAAAAGACTAAATCGACGCAGCATCGAGCTGCGCAGGGAGAGCATGGTGCAACAGGTATGGTCAACGGCACCAGCACAACTGGCTGCAAGTTAGCACCTCGCTCAACTGCTGGCGTGTCGCTGCGACTTGTAGTGGCACGTAGAAGGTCCAAAAACCACGCATCCCTGCAGAGCGTTCTGCAACACCCGCATCCGCCAGTCCACCCAAAGATGTCGCTGGGTGAGTTGTTGAGGAGCACCGCGCCCGAGGCAGAGCCAGCTGAACGAGGCGATGCTGATGCCACCGGAAATCCCATGAGCTTCCACAGCCGAATATGGTGTCAAAACATGAAGCAATGGGGTCCACTTCGATCTGGACAGAACACGAACATAGGTTTCTTTTCCTCTCCTATTAATACTGTATTTACAGATGCCAGCGACAGGAAAGGGACAGACTTCATACACCCAGAAGAAAGCACAGCCAAGGGAAGGTAAACAAGTGACCGCAATAAGACGACGAGAAACAAAGCAACCCAGAGGACCCCACCTCGTGCAGGGAAGAACAACGTACAAGCCCGTGGTACATCCACATGAGCACTCAGCACAGGGCGTGGCGGTTGGGGATGACCTGCGGGGCATGGCACGGAACAGCATGACGATCAGCATCATCGCCGTGGTCGGCCATGAATTTGATCATGAAACGGCAAAGCGCGTTGACCGCCTCATCCGGCACGCCGTTGTAAAGCGTGACACGCAGGCCCGGGAAGAGCGGATGACAGAACAGCTGGTAAATACCGCTGGCTTCCGACTCGCGGCAGAAGGCCTCCTCGAGCCCGTTGACCAACCCGCCCTTGACACGGAAGGGGATGTTCATCATGCTCCGTACCGGCTTATCCACGTTCTTCAGCGTGTAGAAGCTGTTGCTGGCTTCGATCAGTGAGTAGATCTGGTCCGACCGGCGGCGGACCCGCTTCTGCACCGCCCTCAGTCCACCGAGGCCCTTCAGGTCCTGCAGCACCAGTCCGCACATATAAATCAAGTAGGTTGGTGGCGTGTTGTACAGCGACGGGATCGGCTTGCTCTCCGCCGACAGCTTGTACGACAGCACCGACGGGCAAAGAGGGGATGGCCGGTCCAGCAGGTCGTCCCGGACAATAACAACCGTGAAGCCGGCAGGCCCCAGGTTCTTGCCGCCCGACGCGTAAATTAGGCCATACTTGCTGACGTCGACGGGGCGCGAGAGCAGTGTCGACGTGAAGTCGGCCACCAGCGGCGGCGAGCCTGCTGGCAGCACGGGGTCCTCCAGCAGCTCCACCCCGTGAATGGTCTCGTTGGCGCAGACGTGGACGTACGCCGAGTCGGGGGAGATGTCCCAGGTGCTGGCTGGCGGCAGCTTTGTGAACTTGTCGCCAGTGCCGTCATAAGCGAGGCGCACGTCACAGTAGCGGGCGGCTTCCTTCATCGCCCGCTGCGACCAAAAGCCAGTGTTGAGGTAGTCGGCCTGCTTCTTATCGCCCAGCAGATTGAGCGGAACAGCCGCGAACTAACCAGTCGTGAGACGGCACGATGTGAGGAGACCCAGAGTACGGTCCAAAAAAAAAGAGGGAACAGGAGGCATCAGCACGACAGTCAACCAAGAGGAGACAAGGCACGCAACCGTATCTCACTCGATATGTCACCCGACCACCACGAGGCATGGTTCGTAAGAGTAGGAACAGCTACGTGACACAGATTCACGGGGCTATCCCCCTAACCCCGCACAACCAGAATCGCTGCCCAAACACTCCACACTCAAGAAAACAGCCTCACTACGTACCTGGCCGTGGGCTCCGCCCTGCATGAACAGCACATGGTAATCGTCCGGAATGGACAGCAGCGAGCGGAGGTCCTCCGCCGCCTGGGACATAGCGTTCTGGACTGGCCCGCCCGCATCACGGTGGCTCAGCTCCATCATCCCTATGCCCGAGCCGCCGTAGTCACAAAACTCAGCCGCCGCCGTACGCATCACAGACTCGGGGAGGCATGCGGGGCCGGCCGAGAAGTTGTGTGCCCGCTTGGAGAGGGAGTCGTCAAACTTGACCCCCATGCTGTTGGCGCCCTTACCCATGATGAAGGAGCGGTCGAGACACGATGGCGCGCAGGCGGCCGAAGTTGTCCGTACACCCTTGACACCGGGAAGGGGCAGGTGTCGCCAGCGACCGTACAGCGACACGGCTCGGGCGACGGGAAGAAGAACGACGGCAAGAGCACAAGAAGAAAGAGCTAGTCAGCGGTGGGACAGGCGCATGAGTTGTCGGTTGCGCAGGTCGTGGTAGATATGGCAAAAACCCCACAGCACGCCCGGCTCAGAGGGGGTCCCCCCACATCCTGCCGAGCACGCCTCCCCGAGGACGCCCCCCCCACCCGGGGAACCCCCTGCACAAAGGGCGTCTGGAGGCCCACCTGCTGCACGGAAACGGGGGGAAAGCCAGGGGAAAGCCGAAGGCGAAAAAAAGCGCCAAAACGTGTGCGAGGAGTGGGGTTAGGGGCACCGCTGCGCATCGCCCGCGGATTCCACTGGCTGAACGGGCAAACCTGGGGGGTGGCCGCGCGGGGCTGAAAGCGCGCCTCAGGCCACGGCCCAGCACAGCAGGGATCGGGCCAGGTCGGCTACCAGCGGAGGCCATGTCGGCCGCGCGAAGGCGAAACAGGTAGAGACGGCAGCAGCAGGGTGTGCAGGGGGGGGGGGTAGGGGAAGGCGCGCTACGGGGTAGGAGACAGGCCCCAGGCGCCCAGGGGTACCGGGGTCGGGGCGCCGACAGCAGCACCAAACGGGGCTCTCCCCCAAACGGGGGCCTGCAAAGAGCCAACTGCGACATGCATGGTCAACAACCCCCACGCCCAGCGGCCCTGTTGGCGGGGGGCTGGGCTCTTCGACCCCCGCCCAGGGTGCTAACACGCGCTAACATGGCACCGATCGCGACAGCCGCTCGGCCGTGTCTGGTCACAATCGCTCAGACCGCTAACAGTCGCGGCAGAACACGGTGAGCGGTGACGGATGAACTACCGCTGCCCGTTCAACGGTCTCGCGACACTTTCGCTGCGCGACTTTTGGTCTGTGGCCAGCTGAGTGCTTCAATGGGGACCCACGGGCCCGCTTGGATGCACTCTGCGGCATCTGGCGGTGCGCGAGCAGACAAAGGGCCATATCTAAACAACGGGCCCCCGGAGTGCCTCGCTGGACGCGCCGATCCACGAAGAGACACTCCGAGCACAGCCCTTCCTTCTGATGTGCTGGAAGACCCGCCGGACCTGCAGCCGCCGCCGTGTACATGCGTCTCGCGCTCCCATTGGATGAAGTTCCCAGGCCCGCCGACTCCAGCCTGAGAACGGCCCTGAGCCGCAGAAGCCAAACCTGATGAAAATAACGGCCGCTCTGTGCTTGCCGCGCCAGGCTACTGGAAATCGGAGGTGCCCAAGAAACACGTTGTTTGATCGTCACCTTCCGATTCCCACCACAGCGCTTGTTCTGTTCTGAACCGGCCCTTTATTCACTCGAAACTAAGGAACAGGGGAGAAGTGTTGGCTGTGTGGTATGGACGCGCGACGTCAGCTCTTCTCGGTTCCTTGCAGAATGCTGGACTTCTCTCTCGAGTTGTGGGTGGCGGAACAGAGCAGCATCAGGCCGCACCTGCTGCTTAGCGTTTTGGATTGGAGTGGGGGCCGGAAGGCAGGTACGAGTCGGACAGAACAGCCCTTTCCAACCACACCACGCCTAGTTTGTCCTGCTCTTCTGGGTCTGAGCTTTACACGAGACGTTTGAAAATAGTTCCTTCAACGTGCTAAAATCTCAGTGGTCGAGAGAGCGTGATCCCTCTCACAGAGGCCGTAGGGGCAGAATTGGGGATGTGTCCCCAATTATGCCTCTACGGCCTCTGTGAGCGGGGTCGCCGGAACAGGGGACGCGACCCAAACCGGGCTTTCCGGCCGATTTGAGAGGGGTCTGCAACCGAGGATGAGCCGGGGACGGCGTGTGACTTGATCTGCCGGATCAAGTCTTGCCCGCGCGCTGCTGCGCGTTGCGCCTGCAGGCGATTCCGAAGCCACTTATTACTCCCTATGTCGTTGCCGTCTTCCTGTGGTGGTTCTCAAAATGCCGGACGACGATGAAGACCGGACGTAAGTTTTGTTGTTGTGTAACGTTTGCTCGTGTTGAAAGCACAAGCACGCCAGCGGAAAGTCAACGGCGCTGGCGGGGTTTGATATAATCTGCCGTTGGTTTTGAGCACGTCCGCGGCTTTGAGAGTCTCTCGCATGTGACAGTGGCGATGGTATTGGTACTGTCGTACGATCCGTTGCGCAGTGTTGCGGGACGTCCGGAAGAGGCTCGGCCTCGCTTCCTTTTCGTCGGATCAACTCGAAACAATCGTTGCCCGACTGGTCGCAATGCGTCAATGAGAGCGGGTGGGCTTGGCCACGTTGTATTCTGCCATGGAAATCTGGCGCCTGATTCGAAGGACAGCCCCACGAGCTGACAAAATGTCAGGTGACCAATGAGCTATCATATTTGGGACGAGGAGCCAACCAGGCGCATCAAAGCCCTTGAAAACCCAGAAAAGCACGAGCACTCAGTGGTAACTAGGCGTGACACACGCCCAGGCGAGGGTGCCAGGATAAATTGAACAGAAAGGATCCCCAAAGACGGCCGTTACGACAATAACATTTCGGCGTGTTGTGTGTGGGTGACATGAGTGGAATAGTAAGTAGCCCTCCTCATCGAATTTCATTCGCTCGTTTCAGAAGCTTGTGGAGGCAGAGCAGACTGGTTGAGTGAGTTCTGTGCAGTTAATTCTGGAGGAAACAGACCCGACTCCTCAGTGCAAAAAACAGCAATGAGTCGTTGAGCCGCCCGCCCCTGCGCTTGTCAACGGACTCGGTCGGGTCAGTGTGCAAGGCTCTTCCGGGCCGGAGTTGCCGACGAGCGGACCTCCACCGTATCCGCCGACAGCACAGCCGACACTGCCCACACGCGGCTGTACCGAGGCGATACAAGCTTTCGTCTTGACAGTAGCAACGCCCCGTCTGTGCACTGCGTCCTGGAGTGGAGTTGTTGCAATGGGGGTTTCCCCCAGGCGGTTATCACTGGAGTGTCGTCTCATGAGCGTGAACGCAGCGGGTGCGCCGAACCCGAGCTGGGCTCCACGTGGGGACAGGGTCTTTCTTCTCCTGGTACTGTACTGAGAGAACAAAGACGAGCTGGAGATGCAATATGCGTCCCAAAGCACTGTGAACACATGGCACAAAAGAAGAAGCACATAGACTGGCGGAACATCAAGGCGATAGTGGCGACGGTGAGACGTGAGAGATGACGCCAAATGGCAGAGTAGAGACTTTCACCCGCTCAACACGAAGCAGCGTGTCACACGAGCGTTTGCTGACAAAGTTCGGTCCCCCTGGTCACGCCGCTGCGCTGCCATACAGCGACTTCAGAGCGGCAAGCTTGGCATCGTAAGAGAACCGCACCTGCCAGTCGGGGGCTCCCTCCGCATCCCCTGTCAGTATGGTTTGGCAGGCGGTGAAGCCGAGGAGCCCCTCCTTGCCGCCGGTGCGGCCGCTGCCAGACGCGCGGCGCCCTCCAAAGGGCACGGCAGAGTGTACCACCTGGATGACGCAGTCGTTCAGAACCACACCACCCGTGACCAGTTGCCGCGCCAGGCGGTCCCCGAGCCCGCCGGGTGCCGTGTCCCTCGTAAAGACGTAGCCACCCAGCCCAAACTCCGTGGCGTTAGCCGCCGCGACGGCCTCCTCGGCGGAGGAGACGCGAACGATGGGGAGGACCGGTCCAAAGGTTTCTTCTTCCAAGAGGGGCGTCTCGGTGGCGCTGCCGCCGTCAGTGGCAGTTTTGCCTGTCGCCGCCTCGCCGTCTGAGGCATCCTTGGCTGAGGACGGCCCGTCGGGGACCGTCAGGACCGTCGGCTGGAAGAAGACGCCATCCGCTTTGCCTCCCGTGAGGACCTTGGCACCCGCCGCGACCGCCGCATCGACGTGTGCTTGAACAGTCTTGAGTTGGCGCGCTACAGTTGCGCACCCGTAGGTAGCATCGGGCCTTTCCCCGTGTGTGTCCCCATGGCCACGCCCGCTGGCGCAGGTGCCTCCACACGTTGCAGGCGTGTAGCCGTAGGACACCTGCAGAGTGGCCAACCAATGGGGCAGACAACATACAGAGCGCCACAGCAGGATGATGGCAAAAGCAGGAGTGCGGAAAGAGCGTCAGAACGAGTAGAGCAGCAGCAGCGCAAACACAAACAAGCAGCAAGGCAGTGGACCAGAGCAAGAGAGAGGGAAAATGCGACCAGTCCTCGTACCTTCTCGTTGACGTGCTTCACCATGGCTGCGACAAAGTCATCATACACACTGTCCACCACGTACGCCCGCTCGACGCCGATACTTTGGCCGAGAAGAGGAAAATGAAAATGCACCCAGGGGAGTGCCAGAGCAACAGTCAGAGAGCAACAAACACAGGGGGCGCACGTCAGGACAGGCAATCCATACAGACCAGAACGCACGCCTGTCTAGAGTACTGGGGATCCAAAGCGGAGCGACACCACGTCCAACGCGAGAAAGAAAGCAGTCAACATACCAACACTGCCCTGCATTGTAGGCCATGCCATACGAAAGGGCCTCTGCAGCAGCCGACACGTTCGCGTCCGCACACACGATAGCCGCGTCTTTGCCGCCGAGCTCCAACGTGCACCCGACCCCCCCGGCCGCCGCCGCGATGGCCACCTTGCGCCCGACCCCAACGCTGCCGATGAAGAGCACGTGGTCCGGCTTGCCCACCGCCGCGTCGACGAGCGCCGCCCCCACGTCGCCCGCCCCGTGAAAGACTTTCACAAGCGGCGCCAGGCGCCCTTCGGCCAGCTCGGCCAGTAGCTCCTCAATGAGCAGGCCAATCCCCGGCACGGCCTCAGACACCTTGAGCATCACCGCATTGCCGGCGAGGAGGGCGGCAAGCACGTTGCCCAGCGCCAGCCACAGTGGGAAGTTGTAAGGAGACAGGATGGACACAACACCGTGGGGCACCCGCCGCACAACCGACGTTCGCCCCGCGACGAGTGCGCAGGAGCGGGACGTGTCATCCGCCAGCCACTCGGGGGCGCCCGCGACAATGTGGCGGCCGCCCGCGGCCGTGATGAGCAATTCATCCATCGCGCCATAGGCGGGCTTGCCGGTCGCCGCCGAAATGGCAGCCGCCACCGCCTCGCCACGCTCGACAAAGCCGTCGAGGAAGGCGGAAATGACGGCGGCGCGGTCCTCAACGGGGGTGTCTGCCCACGCCGCCTGGGCGATGGCCAGCGCCGCCCGGGCGGGAGGGACATCCGCGGGCGTCGACAAGAGGACGGTCGCGTACGTTTCAGACGTGGCGGGGTTGACGCACGCCATGTGACCGGGGGGGGCTGCGGCGCCCGTGACGGCCACGCCGTTGCCTGGCATGGCGGTGACGGGTTGTGAGCGGGGCGTGCCGAGGTTGGTGGGTCCAAGGCGGGGACAAGCAGCGGGCCACGCAAGGCGCACGGGGGTGGCAGAAAATGAGAAGGAAAGAAAGAATGGGAAAGCAAGCGCCGCGCGCTGAGGCACGACCAGCACTCTACGCGCCGTCGGGCCGTGCCCCTCTTGTACTCGCCGAGAGCGGCGCCTGCCTAGCAGTCACACACGACCGGCTCAACGCCCTACCCGAGGCGCAGCACCCGCCCATTTCCCCACCACAGAGGTGGGCCCAGAAGCCTCTCTACGACCACCCCACGCAACACACCCGAACGGTCGCTCCACGGCAGGCGGATCGTCAATAGTGGTGGCGGCGCCCCAGTGGCAGACAGCGATACCATGTATCGCGACTCACCAGATGCAGGAAAGTCGCTCGTGCTGGCGGCAGGTGGTGTGACGTCCACGGCATCACCCGAGCGTGCCGCGCATCCACCCCGCCACACGGTTCTCCGGCCCAAGCGCCGACAGAGGCCGCGACGGGTTGTCGGCGGTGGGGGCGGGTCCGAGCCAGGTCACGAAAACGCTCTGGAGTGGCTGGTGCGCCACGTCGGCAATGGAGTATCAAGTTGGGGTTCGGCCTTTCGTCTAACGTGGCTGGCAAGATCGTCACCGCCTCCCGACTGCCCATCAAGACGCGATTTGAATGGGAACGGATGGGCTGTTGGATACCGCTTGGGTTCTTCTCGATATTGGATGGGCGTTTCCAGCCAATGGCGTAGTCCCCAGTCCAGCGCTTGAGTGCGCGAACTGACACGAGGCCCGCCGGAGAGACTGACCGCACGCGATCCTCGGCAGGCGCGGCCGCTACATATTCAGAAAACCAACAAAAATCCAAGAGACCATGTGATTGGCTGTCACTCGCTCCTGGTGTGCCGCCACGGCAGTCCAACCCAACTTGTCTTCTTGAGGTTTAACTACTCTACGCAGTGCCGGTTGTCAATTGCAATCGCTGTGCCCGGTGCCCACTGTCCTCGCATCCGCCTCCATCGGGCTGAAGGCACGGACACGACGGAGGTGTGTCGCCTGTGGGGTCCGTTGCGAGGCGCATTGCATGAGGGGGTCCCAACGGCAATGCAATCGACGCACGTCGGATACTACACTATGCAAGTGACGGATTTTTTGCACTCTCGAGGCGAATTACGTTGGCTTCCGTCGAGCACGGCGCGTTGCGATATCCCCTCACTGCGCGCGTTTATTCCAACCACATCATGTTCTGCCGGCGTCGGCCTGCGTGAAGAAGACGACAAGCGTTCTGGTGGTGATGACGACAACACGGTAACAACTGAGCTGACTTAGGTTCGAATTAGATTCGAGTGTCTGGGAAATGCATTCTATTTGGTGCGAGACATCACGGGTCTGAGCTCGTGCCGGCGCGGTGGACGGCACTGGATGCCTGCCGTTTCTATCCCATACATCTGCTACTGTTCGCTGGGGTTTGAAACTGGCGTAGAAACCATGCTGGACCAATCAGACGGTGAGGATGCTCTCTGGCCTCGCTCGATCCAACTCCAAGTATCGGCTCTGCGGCACAGACAGGGCACCAGGTGCTGCCTCCGGTGGGACCCAAAAGCCCATCCAAAGCACGTATAAATTGGAAAGCGGGGGTGGCCCACAGTGGCCAACAACTCCCATTCAAACGGCACTTGGGTGTGCGATGGATGCGGCAGTCGGGGATCGCTGACGATCATCGTCAAGTCTCTCCAAGCTAACCGTTTGTGCAGACATGCTATCTCCACAAACGGTTAGCCATGCTAACCGTTTGTGGAGACATGAGATGGTGCTCTGCTGGAAAATGGCCAGCCAGCGGCGTGATGGTTTCCCCAAACCATGGAGTGTCATCCCCCCCCCCGCTCCCTAGGCGTCAGAATCGATGGTGTCGAGTGCGAGCAAGAAGCGAACGCGTCTGACCCGTGAGCACATTGCGTGCGTCTCGCGTTGGCAGCGGAAATTTGACAACGAGTGCGTGGCCCAGTCCCACAGGACGGGCTGTCTGATGGTCCTGCGGAAAACCACTTGGGCCCCCTGAGGGTTGTTCTGAAATGGGTGGGCAAACCCATGCCTCCGAAAATCGCTAAGGGCATGGATTCTAATGACACCCGCACTTGCGGATGCGCTGAGAGGGTGTAGTTCTTAGTGGGATCTTGCAGGTCTCTCTGGAGATGAAATGTGTGGGCGAACCCACCCCCCCACCTTCCGCATGTGTCAGCCCGCTGTCATGGTTGTGGATAACATGCAAGCATGCCATTGGCCTGCGCAACAGTTGGACTGGCGGCAACCCGGACTGGCCCTGCAGGACCAACTAGAGTTGCCGGTCGGCGAGGCTTGTGACCTGTCTGGAATCCAACTGGGGCATACATAGCCAAATTGCGCTGGGCGGTATCGTTTGGCAGCGGGGCACAGCCGAATTTGCCTTGGCCGAGCCATTTAGAAGTGCTGCAACACCTGTCGCAGGCAAGTGTCTTGCGATGCGCTCAGGCCCTGTCTAAACGGCGCGTGTCTCAGCACGTGTTCGGCCAAAGCAGTCCGTGTCTGAGCACTGCTGGGATGCGGCTGTCTTAACGAGGCATTCGGAAACACGTCAGACGGCAACCCTCCCTGTCACTCGGTAGCAACCCTGCCTGTCACCCCGGCCAACGGTCGTCTGTCGACGGCGACGAGCGAGGGCACCCCAAGTCGCGCCCGTGCAGGTGACCACGTCGCTGGGGGCCACGCCGGTGTCAGCAAGCGGGAACGACAAAGGCGCGTCCGTACGCGCGGCGACATCGGCGGCGCCCACGCCGTTGGCGGCGAGCGAGCACAACCAGACCGACGAGGACGCGAACGAGGTGGCGACCGAGACGGCGACGGCGACGGACAAAGACGAGTGCGTGCGTGCGGGGGGGTCGGCGGCGCCCACGCCGTTGGCGGCGAGCGAGGACAACCAGACGGAGGAGGACGCGAACGAGGTGGCGACCAAGACGGCGACGGCGACGAACAAAGACGAGAGCGTCCGTGCGGGGACTTCATTGCCGGTGGCGGTGGGCACGTCGACGGCGGGGGGCGCTTCTTCTTCTGCCTCAGGCTCGTCAACGCTTGCCTCGGCCGAGTTGAGCTTGACCAGATCGACAACCTCTTCAGTCTTCTTTGTGTCTGGCGATTCGAGAGGGTGCTCCAGCGTGGGTACTACGGTTCCCGCCATGTTCTCGGAGGACACGAGGCAGCACGTTCTTGGCCTGCTTGAGGAGGGCTACCCGGCGTCAGACGTCGCTGAGATCATTGGGTTCTCAACTCGGTAGATGCGGCGCTGGCTGCGGCACTTAGAGGTGAACGGGACCGTCTGGCGAGACCCACGCCGCCGCAACCTGCATGGCGACGCGGCCATCCGCGACCCACACCTAACGCGCGCCGTTCTCACTCTCGTAGAGACAGAGCCCGTAGCGTTCCTTCGTGACCACGTAGACCTTCTGGTTGCCCTGAGCTTGGATTACCCCGAGAGCGACCACCGGTACGTGAGCGCCGCGACGGTCTACCACATGCTCCGCTTCCACCAGCACACTCGCAAGAAGATTGAGCGGCTGTACGCCGAGAGCTCCCTCTCCGCGCAGCGCGCCTTCGCTGTGCTCTTCAACGAGATCCCCTTGCGCTGCATCGTGTCGGTTGATGAGACCCACACAGGAGGGAGCGACATGTACCAGCGCTATGGTCGGTCACTGCGCAACGTGGCCTGCATCTTGCGGGATCGCGACACGCGTCCGATTCCACGCACAAGCACCATGATGGCCGTCACCCTCACCCACGGTGTCTTTTGGTCACAAACTGTCATCGTTGGCAGCGCACAGACGGCGGACGACTGGCGCCTCTTCCTCCAATGCCTCCATGTGCAAAGGAACACCTACATCCTGGCCTACCGTGGGAGATGCAGCCGGACGCGTGCGTTGTCTTCTATGACAACGCAGGCATCCATGACCAGCGGGGCGACGAGTATATGCAGGCAAATGGCATCTACTTCATGCGGCTACCTCCTTACTCGCCGAAATTGCAGCCCATTGAGGGCGTCTTCTCGGACCTGAAGAAGCACGTGCGGTCGCTCGTGTACGAGGACGGTCGGTAACTCGATAAGACTTTTCACCTCATGGCCGCGGCTGTCGGCATGCTCACCGCTGAGCAGGTGGCTGGGCAGTTTTCTCGTGTCTCCCTCCAGGTTGCGGAGCTCCTGGCCCCAATGGCGCCAGCGTGATGCCTATTTTCATAGACTATTTTGTCTTGTTGGTGGGCACTCCTGTGACTTAGTATTACTGCCGCAGTGGTCGCGTCTTCTGTTTTTAACATCTTCGCGTGCACTGCCACCGACAAGGGCGTGGAAACCTGTCGGCCCTGGTGCTCCTCCCTCACGTGAGCGGAAACAATCAGGGCTATGGGGGCGGCGGCGGCGGCGGTTAAGGCCTGCGGGCATATATGTATAAACAGAGGGCACGCGTGGTGGCACACGTGGAGAGAACGCGGACAAAAAGTCGCACACACCCCACTGCCGGCCGCATATGCGTGGGCGTCTTTCCAATCGCTAGCATGTCGCAGGCAGCAGCTACCGCAGCTGTCGGCCGTCGGTTGCCGCAGTGTGTCTGCCGGCGCCAATACATCCCGTGCTCATTGTCCGCGAGGGCCCTTCCGCAGAACGTGTACGGCGCAATCGCGTGCGGCCAGCAAGAGACCAGGACGCAGAAAGCAGCTCTGCTCCACCGCCAGTGTTTCAGTGGAGCGGGAAAAAGTTGCTGCCAGTTTTTTGTGAGTGCGGCTTCTGTCAGCATCCAAGTAGCGCGTCCCTCGCGCGCAGCGCTGCACCAGAGCTCCTAGAGACGTTTTCGATCAAGCAGTCGTTGAAATCCTCACCTCGGCCTCAGGGCAGGAGGCACCATCCCAGGCACTTGGTAGAGAGAAATTCCCGACGTCACCTGCAGACGCGTCCCTTGATCCCGGAATCGAGGTGTCACCGACGGGAGCTACCCACAAATGTCTGTCACGGTAGTCTTTCAGGGTACCTCTCTTTTGAATAATCATTCCTATCGCGTTTTTCGCACGCCGAGGCCCGCCGTTGGAGAAGAATGCCTGCAACATCATCCAATATCACCGTCGTCAGCGAGACGCAGTGCGGTCACACGGTCCCGAATGTTGGGGCTCTGGCAAAACAGTCGCGATTGCCTCTCTCCTGACCGCTCGCGGTGACGTCGTCTTCGTCGCGGGCCAGCGGCATGAGCGCCGTGCACCGTCATCGCTGCATCGTCCTCCCCCCGCTCCCCAGTCGGGATGCTCTTACCGCGTCGTTGCCCGCCGACACGCGCGTGACGCCCCCTCCATGGAAAAGGTATGAGTGCATCTCTTTTCCTTTTCTTTTGGCACGCCTCATGCATGCATCGCTCCTGCTGCTGCAGTGCGCGCTTCTTGGCCGCCGGAAGAGGCACGAACCAACCATTGAACATCGCCGCTGGCGTTCGGAGTCGCTATTGAAGCACACTAACATCCTAGTTCTGGCTTCTCCTTCTGCATCCGATGGTGTTTCTCGCCGTCGATTGCGTTCTTCTTCCCACATGGCGTGCCCCGGGAAACATGTATCTGCCGGCCCCGAGGAGCCCTCCCAAGTACGTGAACACACAGGAGCAGCTGCGAAACTAGCGGGGTAGCGAAAAGGGTCGTTAACGACAACAAAGAAGTCGACAACGACGAGCCAGAGACCACACCGGTGGCGGCGAGCGAGGACAAACAGACCGACGAGGATGCGAACGAGGTGGCGACCAAGACGACGACGGCGACGGACAAAGACGAGTGCGTGCGTGCGGGGGCGTCTGCGGCGCCCACGCCGTTGGCGGCGAGCGAGGACAACCAGACGGAGGAGGACGCGAACGTGATGGCGATCATGACGGCGACGGCGACGAACAAAGATGAGTGCGTGCGTGCGGGGGTGTCGGCGTCGCCCATGCCGGTGGCGGCGAGAGATCACAACCAGACCGACGAGAACGCGATCGAGGTGACTACTGGGAGCGGAGGGGTTATGATGGAGTAGTCTTCGACGGATATGGGTCTGTTTTGATCGTGCTTACAAGTGTAGCTGTCACCGAGGCGGGTGTTGCTGAGGTTTCTTATGGCTTCGAAAGCCTTGCTTCTGTTGTAGCAGTCAGTGTCAGACGACCGCGTCATTTTAGTACAGAGTATTCTCCCCGGTTACCGGCCCACAGAGCAAAGCGATGGACATGTAGTTTCATCGCCCTCTGTTCTATCTCTTTTTCATCCCCTTGCACGCATAAACTGCCCCTTCGAGGCCAACAACCAACCATCCAGCCGGACCACAGAACGACGGAAGAGGTACGTCATACGATACGAGAAGCAGGGATGAAACGGGGAAAGGGAGAACGATCGCACAGGACGCAAAAATAGGCGCCGTGAGCGGCAGCAAACAAGATTGTGGAGGCAGCGACACTCGTCGCCCGGCGTCCGGCTGCTTGTAGTGGGCGGGGCTTGCAAAAGGTGCCCAACATGCGGTTCCAGAGCCCATCCAAATTTGGATCTTGACATTTTCGTGCCAGGAGACTGGCCCGTTCCCTCTGACTGATGAGGCACCTCACAAGGCCGCATGATGGGTTCTCATGGTGGATCTTTCCTTGTACAGAAGAAGACACACACCTTGCGAAGCTACAATAAATAATAGACGAAGACATTTGGACAGCGCGACAAGTGCGACATCTAGTCCTCCACGACATGCATGTCGGCCAAACGTCGACGCACATAGCAGCTCGTCATCAAAGGACACCCAATATCGCGGGCATCAAGCGGCGGCAGGGTGTGACCCGTCACGGGTACGGCTCGGCCGTCCAAGGTCATCCTCCAGCGCCTCAACGTCAGCTTCATCGTGAGCGCCGTATGGCCAATCATGTGGCAATGCAGGCAGTGCTTGTTGTGCACACAGTCTACACGAAGGAACGGCCCAGAGAGACAGAATGGGTGCTGTTCCGGTAGGTGGCGACGGCACTGGACCGTGCCGAGAAGGCAGCAACGCCACTTGTGCCCAGCAGCACCTTCAGGGGCCCGAAAGAGACAGATGGAGCACTGCATGTAGCCACCGCACGCTTGTGGAGGGCAACACCAGTCTTTATGGTCCAGAGTGAATGAGGGGACTCCCGATCGAGGAGCAGGAGAAGCAGGGGCAGCAAGAATCCATATAGAACCCGCAGGAAGCACATGCGAATGCGCAAATGTGAGTAGTGAGAGTTTGTTGGCTCTGGACCTCACAACATGAATACGATGATGCTGACCGCCAGTCATTAGACCGCGATCTAATCGTGTCAATGCCTGAGGTCCCGGAAGGCCTGAGATCGCAAATAAATCGCGATGTACCGGCAGGCCTGACACCGCAAAACATACGCGATGCGCGACAAGATCTTGCGAATAATGAGGGGGTTGGGGAGGGGGGTGACACGCCATTAAGAGAAGAGAAGGTCGTTGGTGGCACGCGACGCGGTGACGTACATGGACCCTCTGACGCCACAACGATGCCCGGATACGTCACGGCACAACGGTGGCTGCGATGAGCACACCTGTGGCGTGCAGACGCTCTTTGGTCGGTATCGCGACCGGGTCCGTTCACCCCGCTCATGACACTGGGTGCTGAACAGTCTGCCTCGCCGGAGATCCACCAGAGCTCCTGCAATCGTCGGCAGCCGTGCCCACCGCATCTCAGCCGCATCTCACTGCACTTCGGCTGCATTTCTCAGACCATCGCATTTTCGAAAGCTTCGCACGACAGGCCTGCAGATGTCGTCATATGTGATTCCAGATGCATAGATTCTTTGCAAAGCAATGTCATCCTTTTAACCGGCTGCGGCGGGGGGATGTATAATTTGATTCATTTATTTCCTACTTCATTCATGCCTTAACGGCTCGCTAATTCTTGTTCTGCCATCCGCCGG
>Ga0209186_1001258_pt1 | contig 19119 bp, 15 predicted proteins | sample SidtaG_FD_187426 | JGI IMG/M metagenome (GOLD analysis project Ga0209186, IMG submission 187426) | Marine algal microbial communities from Sidmouth, United Kingdom - Sidmouth_Male2 metaG (SPAdes) (version 2) | ecosystem: Host-associated > Algae > Red algae > Unclassified | place: Sidmouth...
CTAACGGTACCGAATCTATGCGACCAGGGTGTTCGGGGAATGGGGTTATAAATCTGTCAGGCCTTGGTTAATTGCGTATTTGGTTAAATTCGCAATGGATTCAATCCCAAGTTTGTCTTTTAAGTTTCGCCGGTGAGTTTCTACTGTCTTGGCGCTAATCGATAGATTTTCAGCGATTTCATGGGTAGAGCGCCCCTCTGCGAGTTGTTGCAATGTTTGCCGTTCTCGGTCGCTAAGGATCACATAGGCATCCTGCTCTCTTTGCGCCGGACTTAAATGGATAAATTCTTTCACAAGGTCTCCTGCAATGTCGGGGGCCAAATACGTTTTACCACTGTGAACGAGTCGAATTGCGAAAACCAATTCAGCCACCGCAGCATCCTTTAGCATATAGCCGTTCGCACCGGCTCGAAGCATTTCACTTACAAAGCGTTTATCTTCATGCATGCTTAGGGCAAGAATGCGCAGCGAACTATTGTCTCGACGTAAAAGTCTGGTAGCCTCGATGCCGTTTAGATCAGGCATACTTACGTCCATTAAAATTAGATGAGGATTATGAGTGGCCACAAGTCGAGGAACCTCTAAGCCTGAAGATGCCTCCGCCACAACGGTGAGATCACTCTCCTGTTCAACTAGGCTGCGAAGTCCGCCTCGCATGAGTTCATGGTCATCTACCAGTAAAATTCGAATCATTATAAGGAACCTTGGAGTTTGGATTGCTCAAACGGAAGGTCTAACGGAAGCTCAAACAGAAGGTCTAACGGAAGCTCAAACGGAAGGTCTAACGGAAGCTCAAACGGAAGGTCTAACGATCCAGAAATCTTTAATGGTGTGGGAAGTTGTCGCATGAAAGTGAGCGGGTGATTTCCCGAACTGGGTGATTGCTTAGAGTCCATATCTAACTATGCAGGCAATTGGGCCCTTATGCCATCAGGAAAATCCCTAGTTGGCGCGATGATAATCCCTGCATCCGCTGCGCCTCTTACGCATTTGAGGGTTGTCAGAGAAAAGATCTTGGGATAATTTTGAATGTGTCCATAAACATTCCTATTCATATCATCCTGGCTCATGGCAAACCCGAAACCCTGCACATTTTACAGGCAATTATCGAGGCGATCGGCCACCGTTTGCTGGCCGTAGTCGAATCCAATGAAGCGTTGAAACGATCTATTTTACAGGAGAATCCTCAGCTCATTATATCTGGAGTCGAGTTTGCGGACGGAGATGGAATTGAAACGCTGGTAGAACTATCTGATGTCTGCGCTATCCCAGCCATCATCATTGCTCGGGAGATTGATTTAGAGCGGGTCGAACGCGCCATGGATGATCATGTTATGGCCTATCTCGTGGATCCGATAACTGCTGAAGATTTAAAGCCAACCATTTTACTTGTCATGCGCCGGTTCGAAGAATTTGAATCACTCCGGCAGGAAAACGAAGAGCTGAAGGAAGCATTGGCGTCACGTAAATTAGTTGAACGTGCCAAAGGCATCATCATGGGGGCACGCCAAATGAGTGAAGAAGATGCTTATCTACATTTACGCGGGCTGGCCACTCGGAACCAGCTAAAGCTTGGCCAAGTTGCCAAGCTGGTTATTGATTCTCAGGACATAGATTAAATTAAATCTACACCCTATTCCCAAGCCGAGAAACTGACGCCAATATTGCCATAGACTGCTGGATTCCCCATGTCGCTTGCGTCCAGTTGGTAATTCCCTTGTCACGTTCACCTAAAGCGGCTATCACTCTCAAGGTGAGACAACAGCGTTGTTGATTCACGGGCAACGTTGCCATTCCGTCCCTTCAATTTTCGAAGGCTCATATGACTGCCGCAAATCCATGCCCCGTGAACGCTCACAATCAACGAAATCCCAATCTTCCTCCCTCTGCAATTCAGGTCCTAGCTCTTAAAGCCCCTGCGCTTAAAGCCCCTGCGCTTAAAGCCCCTGCGCTTAAAGCCCCTGCGCTTAAAGCCCCTGCTCGCAAACCCTCTGCTTGTGAAATCTGTGCATGTGAAATCTGTGCCTGTGAAGCCAAAGTGCTGCCGGCTAAGCGCGCTAAAGGAAAAGCTAAGCTGCCACGAAGAGCACTCACCCTAGCAACACTTGCAAGGCTCGCGCTCGCTAAAACGGACACAATACAAGCTGTACCAGCAACCAGCAAGGGAGGGCACCTTCCGACTCGAGACTCCTCTGGTTTTCGTCTGAGGTACCTTAGCCCCATTCGTCTCGACCGGCATGTACATGTCGTCATTCGGGCGGCTCGGATCTGTGGCGTGCCGATCGAATTATGCGGCGAGGTACAAAATGAATCTTACTTTTCCAATGCCTGTTTACCCTTAATGCGTCCCGAGGATACAATCCAGAGCTTGCCTGCCATCACTGCCGGTTTGGATCCTCAGGTTGTAGATATCCTGAGTATGAAAGCGGGGATTGTGATCCGGGGGCTGGATTCGATTTTTCATACTGGGGTTTGTCACGAAGTTGAATTAGCTCATCGGCTACGTGGGATATTGGATTGGATAATGTGCTGTGAATCGTCCCAGCCGCCGTCGCTTCTCAAAGAGGTTGGGTCTCGTCCAATTTCGCCGCGTTAAGTCGACGGGTCTCACAAGTGGTAGTGTCTTTGGGCGCAGGGGTATTTTCTTGGTTTAGTTGTATGACGATTGCGGTAGCGTCATCGTGGCCTCCTGCTGCATGGGCGGTCTCGACCAGGTTACGAGCACGTTCATCTGGGGCCGAGCTAGATGCGAGCGTTTGTTCAATTTCGCTCATTGACATAAAACCGGTAACTCCGTCGGTGCATATTAAAAAGCGGTCCCCGGGCTGAATCGTGCAATGCCACCATCCGGGATGCACCTCATGCCTGTGTCCTGCGAGTGCTTCTAGAAGCACATGGCCGGAGCGGGCCTCGGCCTCGGCAACTGGGATCGATTCCTGATCGATCAACCGTTGGGCCTCGGTTTGGTCGCGGCTGACTTGCTGGAGATTTCCATCATTCTCATAGTAAAATGTCCGGCTATCCCCAACATACACCAAAAAAGCCTCTTTCCCGAGGAGGCAAAGCAGTGACAGGGTCGTCGCCATAGATCGTTTCGCTATATCCCCGTCGGCGAGGGTTTCTAGGTGTTTTTGAGCATCGTCCACAACCTTAAATAGGAGGGCTTGCATCGCAACTGGGTCCGTCATCGGAAGGCATTTGCAGGCACAAAGCTCCACTAGTTGCCGGGTCGCTCCCAACAGAGCCTCTTGGCTCGCTATTTCCCCCTTTTGCCTCCCTCCCACTCCATCTGCGACGAGAAATAGGGCCCCACAGATTTTGGAGTGATCTTCATCGAAGGAGACCGTGCTTTGGGTGACCTCCAATACCTGGCTTAGCTCTGCGAGCAAATACTGGTCTTGGTTTACGTCACGATTAGGCCCACAGGCGCTATATCCGCCTGCCGTTACATTCGTTCCGTGCCACGTAAGGTTCATTTTATGATATTGTTGATGATATCGCTGCCTTTTTGCAGAAGATCGTCCGCACCTTCTTTTGCCTTCTGCAAGGTTGCGGCTACGGTTTGCTCTGTCTCACTCCCTAGATCGATCTTTGCCTCTGGACGAATTTGAACCAAGGTTGGAGACTTCACATCCACATCAATTGACCCCATACGAACAGGACCCACTAGAAGGTCAGAAACCTCGCCGCGCCCAGCAACCAAGCCGGTGATCGTCCAGTCAGTCAGCGTTATTTCCAAATCCTCAAGGTATCCCACTCGTTCTCCGTTAGCGCTACGAACCTCAACTTCCTGAAGTTTGGGGCCGCGCATCAATTCTGCGGTCAACTCTGGAGCATCCTCGTGCTGGACCAAGCTGTCCCAGCTTTTTATGAGAATTTGGTTGTCGGCTGCGCTTTCAATGCCAGCCACCGGTAAGACGAATTTACCCTTTTCAGTGATGACTTCGAATCCAGAAATCTGCCATTTGGCCAAATCATACACCAAATCATCAACTGTTGCGATGGTCTCGGCGGTTGTGGTAGTTACGACGGGTAGCGATAGGGTTTGGGTGGCAAGCAAGGTCATGTCAGCTTTCTTAGGCCTCTCAAATAAAGGCGGGGTTAGTCTAATGGTTGCGGGATCTCAAAGTGGCTTACACATCCCGCACCATAAAATTTCATTGTAAGGAGCTTCATCTTATCCGACCATCAGGAATCCCCTGAATACGAGCATCGTTATTCATGAATCCGGTGGCTGTGGTAAGCGAAGAATAATCGTACTGCCTTTCTCGACGGAGCTGGTGATACTCATACTTCCTCCCATCCAATCCATTCGCTCCTCTAAGCTGAACAGGCCGAAATGTCTGGAGCGATCCACGTTACTCGGCAGAAAGCCGCAGCCATCGTCACTAACCATCAGCTCCACGTCGCCTGTGGCGGCGACTTTGCAGGATAGGCTGATACAGTTGGCATCCGCGTGCTTTAGCGCATTGATTAGGCATTCACGCGCAGATTGGTATAACAGAATCCGGGTTTGCGAGGGGAGGGTGTCAACTGGGTTTGCATACACATCAATCTCGGCCGGAAAATCCTCCGACAGACGTTCTGAAAGCTCGGCCAGGGCTGCACCAAGACCCACAGAATGGAGGCTGGGCGGGCTGAGTTCGAAGGTGAGCCGGCGGGTTGAGCGAATGCAGTGTTCAAGTCCTTCTTCGAGTGAACCTAGAAGCGACTCCTCTTCTCCGGCAGCGCTTTCGGATTTCTGCATATGTCGCCTTAAGAGCCCGGATTTAATTTTGCACAAGGCTAAGGTGTGCCCAATTTCGTCGTGAATTGCTCCCGCAATACGTTTTCGCTCCTTCTCTTCGGCAAGGTTGAGTTGTAGCGAGAGCTTGCGCAGATCATATCGTGCCTTGTAAAGATCCGTCTGTTTTTGCTCAAGCTCCATTCGAACCTGACTCCCTTGGAACGCTGTCCCTAGCAGGCAACCGAGTTCTGCCAATTCCTGCAATAAATCAGATTCGGGCTCCGCTTTTATCCACAGCGAGCCGATGCGCTTATCGTATGCTAATAAGGGGATTTGAATGCATCCCCGGCGGTCCGCTACTTCATCGTACCAAGACGTATCACCAGCTCGAATGTTACGCTCCTCTCCGGACAGAGTAGGGATTTCCATCACTGCTCCTTGAGCTAATCCAAGATCGACGATCAAGTTGGAACACCGCTTCGCGAGTTCACTCGGATTGCATAAGCCTGCCACCTCTCGCTGCACCATCGAAAATAATAGGACGATTCGCTCCTTCAATCGAGCCTGTTGACTGTCTGGAGTCGTCTCAGGACAGCATAAAATCCACCAACCTGAGGTCAGATCGGGGGCGGGTTGAGCATCAATGCGCCAAGGGCTTGCATCCCGCTCAGAGGAGAGCCCGACCAATTCCCCATGTTCACGCAAATGTTCCAATATGCTTGGTGCAAGCCAGGTCTCAAATCCAGCTGATCTAAGCAACTCCTCGAAAGTCCAACCGTCTGAATTTGCTGTGTCTAAGATTAACTGGCGAAAAGCATGGTTGACTCCCTGCACCTTGCCTGACCGACTAATACTCGCCGTTGGATGCGGGGTTAATTTTAATAAAGTTTGGGTAGGATGCTCCATCAATATAACCTCGCTTAAGTTAGATTTCTCCATGCCTGATCCTTGTGTCATCGGAATGCTCTTTTCAAACCTTTAGAGCCCCATTGATATAATAAATGAGCTTCATCTCCTCGCCAGTGGAGATACCTTAAGCACGACTCGCCAATTCCTGGGCATGTGTTCATTACTGACCGCTTCAGGGTGATTACAACTCGCAGACACAGGAATTCCCCACCTGCCAATTAGGGGATTCCCTTATGTACACGCATCCCGTAGCACTATAACATCTAAAACAAATGTAATTCACAGCGAACGCATCCTACCATCTACCATTTACCATGCGACGTACCATCCTGAGACCAACCCACAGCCTGCGGACACACCATAAAAGCCTACCTTAACCCACACAATAATCCGTACAATTTGATCCGACTCGGACCCGCAAAACTTCCTCTTAAACATTCGCTCAAACCTTCGACTACACGCTCATGGAATCACCCAGCCTCACCGCCGAACCCATAGCGTCAGGCCTTGGGGGAAGGAATAAAGCGGATCGTGTTGACGAATCCCTCCTTTGGAAAATATAAATCGAAACTCCCCCTTCCAAATAAACAGCTTTTTTCTCGGCTCTCTTTTACCTCTCCCTCACCTCCCTATTACCTCTCCCTCACCTCCCTATTACCTCTCCTTCACCTCCCTCTCGCCTCTTACACACACTTGCACTCTCACCCTCTGCCCAAACACGTATGAAACCTCTATCCTACTTCCTGTTGGTCCTACTATCTCTCTTTCAGCCTGCCACTACATTCGCATCTCCAAAAACAAACGCTCCGGCGGTGAACACGCCCACACCAAGCCTCGCCGCGGTAAATATATCCGATTTGGTTTCGGGGGACCCGATTCTTGCGACTCGAGAAATTGATATACAGGTGCGTCCTCAAGGTGTGGTAGAAATCGTTGGTGAGGTCGCTAATCTTTATGAGGCCGAACGGGCACGCAAATTAGTGAAGTCGATGAAGGGTGTCACCGCCTTGGTAGATCGACTCACGATCATTGAGCAACCCGACGACGTGCCTCCCGCAACTCAAATGAAACGGATAAAGGAGATCTTGGCCGCAATTCCTCACGCCCCTGTTGCGGAGTTGAATAAGCGGGTTGTGACCTTGAGTGGTGGAGTTCCCAATCGCGGAGTCGCCGAACTCACTCGGCTCAAGTTACTGCGGATCCCAGGTCTATTGGACGTGAAAGATAACACAACCGTGGTGCCTACCATGCAAATTGGAGATCAAGCTATTCGCAAAAATTTACAACTCTTGATATCTAAACACGTTCTCGCGGCTGGTGCGGATGTCGATGTGAAGGTGGACGGTGGCACGGTTGAGATCACCGGCACGGCTCGGTCTCTCGGCCAGCGGGAAATTTTATCCACCTTCGCTTGGCGATGCGGTGCCACAGCGGTTGTTGCCAGCGAGGTTCGCGTTGAAAACGATGACTCCGCTCCCTTTCGTTTGTTGGCGCACAAGCGCTACGACCATAATGATTCCGAAATCGCCGAAACCTTACGCGTCGCCCTCGCAACCGATCCGAGAATTATGTCGCTCGCGATCAATGTTAGCGTAAGCAATCGCGTTGCGGTTCTAAATGGTACAGTTCGGCGCTATGAACAGAGCGTCGCAGCAGAAGAAACAGCCGCTGACGTGATAGGGGTGACTCAGGTTAATAACCAAATTCAGCTGGCTCCACTTATCCGGTTCGGCGATGAGGATCTTGCACAGGCTGTCCGCCGACACATCAAAGATTCTGCGCCTTTCGGGCGGGTCGACATCGAGGTGCTCGCAGACCAAGGGACTGTCTGGCTCGACGGTGCGGTTGATTATCAATGGGAGCGACTCGAGCTACTTAGCTTGGTCTCTGAAATCCCGGGTGTCGTGGGAATCGAACCGAAAATCCGAGTTCTCAAGCGGATGGGAGACCTCGACGATGAAACCATTAAAAAACAGGTGAAGCTACGACTCGCAGCGAGTCCCATGCTCTACGCAGAGGATATTCATGTCGAAGTTGTTGATGAACGGGTGATCCTAACCGGTACGGTAAACAGTTTGATCGACAAGGTGTGGGCCTCGCGCATCGCCGAAAACGTCCTGTTCGCCTTGGTTGAAAATCGCCTGCGCTTAGCAGTCTCGAAGCCTGCTTCAGAGAACCCTGCTCCTGCGACCGCTCCCTAGCGTAACGTGTCAATTGACGCTCTGCCTGGCCTCACTTTGCCCCCCCCCGTCCGAGTATTCCGCGCAAAGAAGGGGGCGGAATATTAAAACCCGCCGGGCATCCTCCTTTGTCTAGATTTTGGCGTGTCAACCTAACAAATTAGGAGCCTGTCGGACTTAGCAGATTCGGCTGCGAATTCCTCACTTTGGCCCATACGATCCGTACGAATCGATTAAATAGTCTCAACTATTCTCACGAATCGTCCAAACCGTCTGGTCTCAAACTGAGAAACCCTCGCTCGAAAGCCCAAGCCCGACAGACTCCTAGAGGGCACAATCCTAAATTCTGGATTGTTGCCCTTTAATAAATAGTGCAGGCGATTGACCAACTACACCTTGGGCGGGCCACCTCGCAATAAATGGGATATAAACCCAATCGCGGCGAAAATGATGAAGAGGAAAAATAGGATACGGGCGATGTCGGTAGCCGCATCCATTATGCCGCCGAAGCCAAACACCCCTGCAATAATGGCAACGATAAGTGATATAATTGCATAGTGTAACATGAGTTGTCTCCAATATTTTGGTTGAGTTGATTACAATCCTAACTGTACCCGTCAACAAGGAGTGCCAACATCAGTAAATCCCTGATTTGGTCGCGAGATTGCCGAGTCGTATAACGGCTTCGATGTATACTGAGACGATCGCCTCATCGCGCTTTAATCCCTCCAAGAGGTTCAGATAGGTTCAGATAGCTACAGAGTGATTCATTTTGGTGGTTTCTTATTCCATCATATCAAAAAAGATCTTTCCGTACGGATCGATCTCTGAAATCAACAGGACGAGGCGCGTGTTCACCAGTCTTCCAAGAACCTTATTACATCGATGCACAACCTATCCAAAATGAACTGGGAGCATGTCCTTATGGGCAAGCATTCCCGCGAAAAACCAGGTTTCTACAGTGAGCTCTTGACTCGGCTGACACAGAAGGTGTTGCCTCCCTACTACCCTGAAGACGATGTGATGCGGCTGCATAATCGGCTTTCGCTGAGAATATTTTTGCAGGGGTTGGAGGTGGCCTATCGAGACGACCCCGATCTCGTCGTATCCATCAAACAGGCTGCTAATAAAACCTACACGCATCTTGCCACGGTCGTAAATGGGGACATCTTGAGTGATCCGCTTCACCGCCGCTTAGAACGTCTGGATTGGTCTGGGGAGGGGATTCCACGGCTTGCAACCGAGGTACAAGAGGGCCTTGGCGAACCTCCATCCGAATTGACGCAATTGCGCGAAGCAGCCCGCCGCATCCGTGCATCCTTCTCAGAGATGGGAACCTGTGTTGACCTCTCTTATCGCACTGAAAAATTGGCGGAAGATCTTGCCTTACTGCAAACGCTGCATGCCATTGCCGAAACCAACGACCCTTCGAAGCAACATGCACTCCTTATCGGCATCCTAGTCGAATTACCTCACGAGAGGTCCTTGCTTTCCTACGTTGATAAAAAGAGCCGGCTTGTGGTAGAGCAAATCGTCCAGCAAAGCGCAGACTCGGGTGAACGGTATATTGCGCAAACCAAACGGCAACATGTTGAGTATTTTAATAGCGCTCTCATCGGTGGCTTGCTCGTGGCAATTTTTGCTGCCTGCAAAATTTGGCTGGATTCCCTCGCGATCCCTCGGCTGACCCAAGGGGTCGTCCTCGGCCTGAACTACAGCGCCTGCTTTGTCCTGTGTAATCTGGTTGGTGGGACGATTGCCACGAAGCAACCATCCATGACCGCTGCCACCTTCGCTCGAGTCATAGATGGTCCAAAGTCGGTCTTGCGATTATTTCGGCAATTGCTCGCCTCGCAAGGAGTCGCCTTGATGGGCAATCTCTTGGCCGCCGCCGCGCTCACCTTCGCAATCGGGGCGGTATTTTCATTCGGGACAGATGTGGAAGCCTCCATGTTTAAGAAAAACCGATTGGGGTTCTCTGTGGTATGGTACGCAGCCATCGCAGGTGTATTTCTCAGCCTAGCGGGTATATTGTCCGGATATTTTGCCAACCTAATGGTATATCACCAATTTGGGTCGCGCCTAGAGAACCGATTTGGCTGGAGGCCCTCAAAGCGTATGAGAAAGTTGGCCCCAAAAATTGTTGGCAGTACCGTCCTCGGCATGTTGCTCGGTATATCTGGCCCGCTCGGCGAGCTAACCGGGCTCCCCATCGACATTCGACACATCGCGTTTAGTTCGGCACAAGCAACCATCGCCGCAACAGCGGACAACGTTCTATGGCTTCTCGCCGGCCTCGTCGCGATCGCATCCACAAACCTACTGGTCAGTTTTGGATGCACCTTCCTGATTTCACGCTATGGCAGACGTCTCCTCTAGGGCTATTTGATCGATTCGTCCGGATCGTATGCGCCAAAGTGAGAAATTCGTAGCCGAATCTGCTACGTCCGACAGGCTCCTGGGAGTCTGTCGGACTTAGGCTTTCGAGCGAGGGTTGCATCACGCTCCGAACCCGTAGAGTTGTTGCCAGGTCAGCCATTTCGGCGATGGTGGCTTTTTCTGCTCGTACGGTTTCCCTCGCCGCCTCGATGCAGGTTTCGAGTCCGACTTTACTCCGATGCTTGAAGCAGTCAGACACCAATGGCACTTAGATAAGCCATCAAATCATTTTTTTGCGACATTTTACGCCGTGGGAATCCGCCCCAAAGTGGGCGGGATATGGTAGCCCGTGTGCAAGGCCGCGAAGCGGCCGCAGCGCCGGGTTACGTGCAGGCGTGAGAAGGCAACGAGGGATAAGCCCTGTATTTGAAGAGAAATCGGAGCGAGGCGCAGCACCGCGCCAGCTGGCTAAAACCGTACAATTTTCAGTTAAAAATCGTATTCTGAGCACGCATCAGTTGACCTCTGCTTTTTTTGAAAGGCATCGCCCATATTGGTTTCTATTCCGACCGCGCTTCCAGCGCTTCATATTATCTCCCAATGAATTCCGGTGGTTCCCTTCGGTCACCGACCGGCTAATTGCCTTCAAGCCTCCGGCTTTCTTTTCAGGGCGGAGCGAACTCCTTTTCATATAAATCGGCTTAACTAAGTGCCATTGCAGTCAGACACGGTTCTGACTGGACCTGTTATTCTGACCTCTAACTCTGACCTCTAACTCTGACTTGTAATTCTGACCTGTAACTCTGACCTGTAACTCTGACATTTTGTCCGCCCAGGTGCCGCTGCGCTTCGTCCAAGAGCCGTGCTGACATGACCGGCATCACATTTCGGAAGGTGCTCGATCGTGCCCATAAGCGGTCCGGCGGGGTAGGGCGGGGTACCAGTGCTGTGGTCAGGATATTATGGACGAGTTCATTTTGTTCCATAGGGGGAGAATACCTAATTTAAGAGGGGGGTACACCAAGGTGAAGCATGAAGGGCGCATTAGGGGCTCCCGATGGGCTTATCAGGGCTACCTTAGTCAGTGACCTCCTCCATCAAGGGAGGTGGTGCCTGCGAGGAGAGTTCGCTCCTCTCTGGGCTTGCATCGGTGGGAATTCATAAATAGGTGAAAGGCGTTGAATTTACGTGTCATACTCCATTTAACTTCCTTCGTTCTCGGGGTTGTCGCTACTGGGATGGTTCTCTGCCTCCTCGTTTCGCTCGGTATGGGTGACTCTGCCCACGTTCAGCGAGCGTTTGGGATATCTGCTGGAGCCACCCTCCTTTTCGCCATCATTTTATTCCTGCTAACCCGAGGCGAGGTGACACTGAAGCGAAAAGAAAGTTATGCCGTCGTCACGTTTGCTTGGTTGCTCGCGGCCTTGTTCGGTGCACTTCCCTACATGTTGAGTGGTGTCATTTCTGATGTGCCGGGCGCTCTGTTCGAAAGTATGTCCGGCCTCACAACCACCGGAGCTTCGGTACTGAGTAATCTCGATACGCAGCCCAAAGGGATCTTGTTCTGGAGGAGCGTTACACAGTGGTTGGGTGGCATGGGCGTTCTCGTGCTTGTCATCGCGATCGTTCCGTTTCTAGGTTATGGGGCCATGGGCCTTTACCAAGCTGAAATTCCTGGTGTTGCCGCCGAACGCCTCGTGCCTAAAATCGCTCAAACTGCGCGTATTCTTTGGTTTGTATATGTTGTGTTGACGGTCGCTTGCCTAGTCGCCCTCAAGCTCTGCGGTATGAGTTGGTTCGACAGTGTGAACCACGCTTTCTGCACCGTTTCTACAGGCGGATTCTCCACCCATCCCGAAAGCATCGAAGGGTACGGCAGTCTTTCAGTTGAGATGATCATCATGTTTTTCATGCTCTTAGGAGGAATCAACTTTGCCCTCCATTTTCGCGCACTGAAACATGGTCCTCGGGCTTATATCTTGGATACCGAAGTCCGGTTCATGGCAGCCATCTTGGTCGTCGTCACCTCCATTATGGCCATCAGCCTGTGGCAGCAGGATAACTCCCCCGTCTCGTCGCTTCCCAATGCAATTCGTGCCGCGTCATTCGAATGTGTCTCTATTCTGACGACTACAGGATTTGGTGGTCATGCGACGCAAGCCTTTCAGTCTTGGAGCGTGGTCGCGCTCACTTTGGTTGGAATTATCAGTTTCTTTGGCGCATGTTCGGGATCGACGAGCGGCGGGATGAAGCTTATCAGGCTTTTGCTTGCGTTCAAAGTCGCCTACCGTGAACTCAAACTTATGGTCATCCCTCGGGCGGTATACTGCATCCGGATGGATGGTGAAGTTGTGAAAGATCGCATGGTAGCCCGCACCGTCGCGTTCCTCCTTTTGTTCGTCGTGATCGCGGCAGTCAGTGCCGAGGTCATGACATTTTTCGCGCCGGACGAGATCACCGCCGTCTCTTCGGTCTATGCCTGTATGACGAACGTTGGGCCGGGCGTCGGCAAACACATCGGGCCCGATGGTAACTTTGCAGTCATCGACGCTGCCGGTAAAATTTACCTCTCCCTTCTCATGTTGATCGGTCGCCTCGAAATTTTCACCTTCCTGGTGATTTTCACACCGGTCTTTTGGCGGCGTTAGAGCACTTCCCAGCATCGGATATTTCCGCAAGAATTCCTGCAGAAGTGGTCGGAAGACGCCTGGATGCAGGTGCGTTAGAGCACAAGCTTATCGACAAAATATAGCGAGTTGATGCCGCCCGCAAAGCACTGGCGGGCGACCATTATCCTAATTTTTCGCTGAAGAAACGAAGTGCGTGTTTTGATCTTTAAAATCGTTGTGAAAATATGACATGACAGCAAAAACTCAACTTACTCAGTGGAGATTCCGTGAATAGAAAACGTATGAAATTACCCCAGCTAATGCTGTGCTCTTTCGGAGCATGTTTACTGCATTTATGCATCAATCCCGTGGCTGCTGAGCAACCGCTCAGTGTACGGCTCTCAGTTGGTAGCAGTTGGCAAACTCGCAACGATGTTCAAATTCCCAACTCAGATCAAGGTACACGGTTTTCTCTGCGCGATGCCGTCGGCTCAGGTCCTGTTCCCGCCGCTCGGTTAGAAATGAATTGGTCGATGTACAAACGTCATGGTCTGCGTATCATGCTCGCACCGTTGTCCTACTCAGAAAGCGTTGAGTTTGACCAGCCAGTTGATTTTGATGGGCAACGTTTTGCCGCGAATGAAACCACCCGCGCGTCCTATCGTTTCAATTCATGGCGAGTGGGTTACCACTATACGTTCCTCAATAATGAGGTCAGCATGTTTCGGGCCGGTGCAACCTTGAAAGTGCGCGACGCGGAAATTCGGCTAGGTCAAAGCGACGCAGACAGTTCCAACGATGATGTCGGCATTGTCCCTTTACTCTATCTTGCTGGTTCCTATAAATTAAATGACAGCTGGAAGATTAGAGCCGATCTTGACGGTTTGGCCGGTGGTCCCGGTCGAGCGATAGATGCCGGTTTGGCATTAGATTTTGCGCTGACGAAGCGGTGGAGTCTTGGAGCCGAAGTACGCATTTTAGATGGCGGTGCAGATACCGACGACGTCTATAATTTTGCTCAATTCAATTCAGCGGCTGTCGCTCTCAGCGCCGAGTTTTAATTATCCACGCCTAATACGTCCAGTCCTCATGCCTCACCGGTAGCCGGTTTAGTTCCTCTCGATGGAAGCGCCATTGGGGCATAAATAGATCCATGTAGCCGATAAAACGTGCATTATGCGTGGGCTCCAGCAAATGTACCATCTCATGAACTACGATGTATTCCAGGCAGGCCCGCCTTTATCAGGGCACGGTCGATGGTTTCGTTGGAATTCAAGTTCATCATGCTGCCAGATAATAGCACGAATGACGCTGCACATCAATAGTGACCCTGCATATCAATCGTGATCTTGCACATCAATCTTGTTCCATCTCGCACAAGATCTCGCGCTCCACATACTCTTGGAATCTCGGCACACTGGTAAAGAATCGGAAGCCAGCTTGTCCAGCGATGGCGAGGGTCTCGCTGCCCTCGTTCAGCAGGACCGCCACCGGTTGACTGAGTTCCTCCTGGACCCCGTGGGGCCAGGCGAGGTCGAACACCGCCAACTGGGCACCCGTCTTCTTATCAGCAAAGTCGTAGGATAGCTCACCTTTTGGCAGACCATGATTCGCCACCCATGCGTTCAGCTCCGCAAGTTGTGCTTCTTCCTCTTGGCTGGAGATGCCGCCCACTACAACAGTCTGGTCATGATCGGGGGCCTGCGCCGGTACGGCAAGCCAGCGTTCGTCGCCGTGGAGTAATTCGGCAAGCCGGCGGTTCATCTCCTCGGCCAATAGCACCTGTCGGGCTTTCAGGAACTCGCGGTAATTCTCAATCTTCCATAACTCTGGGTCCATGGGAATCCACTGCGATGCCAATACACCCGGGTGAGCCGCTTCCACTAGCGGGAAATACTCTTCGGGCTTGGAGTCGCTAATTACCAAATTTGAGTCCTTGGTCAGAAAGCAAAAGTTGGCCAGCGCATTTACCTCGGCCCGGCTGTAGTTAAAGCCACTCTTGTATAACTGTGCCTTGGGAAAGATATGGTGCACTTCCAACTTGCTCATTTTGCCCAGCATCCCCGCCTTCAAGCTCAATCCTGAGCCCAAGTCCTTCGCGTCGCCCATCCGAGTGAGCAGATAGAGCACAGGGTAGAAGCGAGCCCCCAGGCTCCAGCCAGTAAAGTTCTCGGGCTCTACGTGCAGGCTGCCATGCCAGAGGCGTAGCTGATCCAGCAACTTGTCCAAACCTCCGTCTTCGCCCTCCAGCGCTTCCAGGTCCTTATCAATCACCGACTCCGTCGAGCTGGAAAAACGACCCCACATGCCTGACTCCAAAAACCAGAACAGAAGCTTGTCGCGGTCAACCTCGTTCAGGTGCCCTTTGTGCTTATCCAAGTATCGGACCATCACTGGCACGCCAAAGCGGCCAAAAAACACCCGATCGTGATCCAGCCCGAGACGACTGGCGATCATGTTTAGGCTGGTGTCGATATATTTCTTTGCCCGGGCTAGTCCGTTCTCGATTTCTTCCGCACTGCGGTCGTGTAGGTACTGAAACTTGGCTTCGCCGGTCAACAACGTGTTCACGGAGCGGAGTTGCCAGTCGAGGTTGAATCGGTAGCCGTTCGCTTCCCACTCCTTGATGTTCTCCTTCATGCGGTCCCGCGCATCCGGCCACTCCGCACAAATCTTGGCCAGCGCCAGGTCACCTTTGGACAACTTGGTGCCCCCGCTATTTACCTTGTTGAAGATGTCTACCACTACGTCGAGGCTCTTGTCCGGACCAGTTACCTCCTCGATATGCAGATCAATCTCCAAGATACCCAATAGTCGGCTCAACCGAGCAGCGTAATCGCCAACACGTGCGATGTACTCCGGCTCGGCATTCAGAGAGGTAATGAACTGCCCCACGCCGGACATTCCGGCCTGCATCAGTTCCGACACGTCAATCCAGAGCAGATCCCCTTTCATTTTGATCGGCTGGTAGAACGAAAAGATCTCATCCTCCAGATGAAAACGCAGCCCGGTGAACGCTTGCTCATTACCGTCGAAGAACTCCGGTGCCTTCCCGCGGACCACGCCGTACAGAGATGTCATGCGTTGCTGGCCATCTAATAGCAACTTGACGATGCCCGGTGCCAATTCGCCTTCGCCTCGGTGATCCGCCGTCATGGCCTCAGTCGCCCATACCAGCAAGCCACCCACCGGATGGCGCTTGTACAACGAGTCAAACAACCCGCGTACTTGATCGCGATTCCATACGTAACCGCGTTGAAACTCCGGAAGGGCCATGTGCCCGTTGTCGATGTGATCTAAGATAGTGGATATGTTCATGCCAGTCGGATCTTTCCAGTTAAGAGGTTGTGCATCATGCCCTGTTTGGTCTGCGGGGCTTTGGCGAGCTTGGTTTCAGTGCCGCGAGACCCGTGTTCATCTCGGACAGGGCGGTGTCGGTTTGTTTTGCGAGGGTTGGTAGTAAATAAATCATAACTAGCTTCCGGTTTGTGCGGGATCTCCTGTTGAAGATCTACCAATCCAAGAACTCCAACACTGGCCGACCCGGAAAGGTAGATGAATCTAAACTTCAGGCTTAAAAAATTCCCAAGTCCGAACCTCCAATTTTTCTGGGAAAAGGTATCTGAGCTACTCTTCTACTGTCTCTAATTTGCCAAAAAAAGTAAACACATGCTCCACTTTCTTCCAGCCCGTTATGATACTGGAAGTCAACAAAGTCTAACCGCCTTTGATGAACGTCGGACCGGAGTAGTGATCGATATATCCGCCGTCCCCGTGATCCGTGGTAAACTCAAGTTCGAAGTCAGCGTGCTCGACGCGCCAGTGATACCTGAACCGAAACCGTCCATCCATGATGAGCTCTTCAGCCCAAATGTTAATCTCTTCCTCCGTAGGGGGCGCGCCATTTCGCAGTTCCAAAATTCTTTTCTCCTCTAATTGATCAGAGATTTGCTCGAAGTCGAAGTCATCTTCATCGAACCCCGAAGGGATCTGCTCCTGCTCAACGTAATCATTATTTCGTGTGCTCGCACCGGTCAGGCCAAGAATTCGGAGAAGTTCGCTGGTGTCTCTTTCTCCAGAGTACCAGGTTGAAAGTGCCTGTTCTTCCTTTTTGGAGAGTTTTATACTGCCAGGTCCTGGATTTCTATTTATCATTACGTTCTTCATTAGATCACCTCAAGGTAGGGTTGCATTAAGCTAAGAACCCGAAGCTGTTTCGCCATCTCTGCCATGTCAGAAACGGTGGCCTTTTTACCCCGAACCGCTTCCCTTGCTGCTTCGATGCAGACTTCTAGTCCAAGTTTGTTCCGGTGCTTGAAACAGTCGGCTACTGTGCGGGCCGGATTCGTTATCTTAACATTTTGTCCGCCTAGTTGATGTGTCTCCACTCCGATTTCGAAGAGGTCAGAAACTCTTGTTCGAACCACCCGCAGTTTTGGCCAGTTGATATCTGGCACCCGCCCTTTTGCTTCGATCTGGATCCAAACTTTATGGGGTTGTTGGGTACCTATCTGATGGAACGCAAGTGCGCTGAGGAGCACCATAACGCTAGAGGGCGAGGTCGCCGCTACGCAAATGATTTCGTGGTCACGCATACCAAATGCTTGCTTATTGTATTCGCTTAGGTTTGCCCCAAGGCTATCTGGTTTACGCTGACCTGAATGGTAGTGCCCGGGAACCACCGTTATCCATAATGCCGGGATTGAAATCCATGTCACATCCATTGATCTGAGTGACTCCATTGAGAACCTCAATGCCAGTGTGAAGCAGCTTGCAAGGAGGCTCATGTCCGATTCATCGCATGGAAAGAAATGCGTGAAACGGGTTCGTAAACGTTCCTCCGACTTCTGACCAGCCTGATTAGGCTTAGCGCATCGTAGCTTCATTTCGTGCGTTTACCCTTTTCCGTAAATGTATTAGCCGACGAGCGAAGGCAATCTTTTTATAGTTTTTTTTTCGGACGCCAACTTCTTCTCTTGCGTGTTTCGATTAGTTTCAAGGCAGATGGATCTTGCCATTTTGCTCCTTGAGCCTGCCCATCGCAACCATTCCATCTACCAGCTTGACGAGAGGTTTTTTTCGCTTCTCGGTCAATTTCTTGAAGCCAAATAGAGAGATTACTTCCTTGTAGAGTTCCTCGTAGACAATGCTTACCGCATGCTCTGTTGTAATGAAAATGGCCTTTTCAAGTTCCTCTGGTGCAATGTGAGTAATCTCCTGCGGGGCATCAGGAGCCTCACTTCGATCCCGGCAATGGTCAACCGGTACGGCTCCAATGTAAAAGAAAGATCCCTGGCGCGTAATAGAAATCTCATTTGAAACTTCAGTGAAAAACCCCTGGAAACGCGCCTTTATTTGATTACCCAGTCGATTCTTCCCCAGCGAATGGATGACCCGTTTTGCTACGATATCTTCGTGTACCGGGGCTTCCGTTTCGATCACTGCCTTGATTCTATGCAAAAAAACTTCGTCACTTACATCGTCAAAATTCGCGACTGGTGACATATCAAGATTAGTGACGACATAATGCTGAGAGGCCTTGGGGTGATCATTTTTGGACGCTTCTACGCGTCTCATTGTACGCGCCTGGATTGGATTCTTTTGAGGCAACGGTATTACTGGTGAAGTTGAAGGCTTTTGTGAATCAGGTTTTGACTTCATTAATTCTTCAATGCGTCCCCTAAGCTTTTCGATTTCTTTTCCCCTATCCTGGAACCAGCAGGTGCTCCAAATACGATGGAAGTCCCAGCCCAGTCCTTCCAATACGCTTTGCCGTAGCCGATCTCGATCTCTGGCCCATCTCGCGCTGTGATAGCTGGCGCCATCACACTCTACCGCGAGTAGGTAGCTACCGGGGTGATTGGGATGAATAATAGCAAGGTCGATGAAATACCCCTTGGAGCCGACTTGACTATGAACATCATATCCCATCTCCCGAATCTCCCCGAGTACCTCCAGTTCGAACGGACTGTCTGGTTCACGATCAGTCGGCTCGGCCACACTCATCTGGCCCGTAACCGCCAGTTGAAGGAAAGAGCAGAGGTGTCGAACGCCATCGGATTTAGTCCGCGACAGGTCCAAATCAGTGTGGGTAAAGTTCGAGAAGACGACGCAGCGCTCTTTCGCGCGTGTAATCAATACATTTAGGCGTCTTTGACCACCCACCCGATTTAAAGGACCAAAGTTGAACTTGAGAATACCGTCAGCCCCTTTGCCGTATCCCACGCTGATGAAGATCAGGTCTCTTTCGTCCCCCTGAACATTTTCGAGATTCTTCACAAAAAATGGTTCGTTTCGATTCTCGTTGAAGAAGTCT